>Ga0207647_10000854_pt1 | contig 23645 bp, 20 predicted proteins | sample KBSCornC2_FD_184295 | JGI IMG/M metagenome (GOLD analysis project Ga0207647, IMG submission 184295) | Corn rhizosphere microbial communities from Kellogg Biological Station, Michigan, USA - C2 (SPAdes) (version 2) | ecosystem: Host-associated > Plants > Roots > Rhizosphere ... | reverse complement strand
TGCGCAGCGGCTACGCCGAGGATCAGACTGGCGGTGGAGATGACGCCGTCGTTCGCGCCGAGCACGGCCGCGCGCAACCAGCCGATGCGATGGGTCAGGTGGGTTTCATGGTGACGCCTAGCCACGCCGGGACTCCACGCGTACGTCGAATTCGCCGTCGTGGACGCGCGCAGTCAAACGGCTGCCATGCATGGCTTGCGTCGTCGAGCGCACGATCCGGCCGGATTCGGCCTCGAGCAAGATGGCGTAGCCGCGTTGCAGCGTCGCCAAGGGACTGACCGCATTCAGTGCACGCGCGAGTTCGCCGAGCTGCAGGGCGCGTGCTTCGAGTCGATGTGCGAGACCGCTGCGCAGCGAGCGCAGGTTGAGACGCAGGTCATTGCGATGTCGTTCAAGCAGCAGCGTCGGATGTTGCCGCTGCAGACGCGCACGCAGTTGGCCGAGTCGTTCGCCGCCCGCGCGCAGGCGCGTGCGCGGCTGCTGCTGGGCCAGGCGCGCCCGCGCATGATCGGCACGTTGTGCTGCCGCGCGCAGGCGATGGCGCAGGTACTGGCGCAAGCGTTCGCGATGATGGCGCAGGCTGCGCAGCAGATCGGTCGCGTCCGGCACGAGCAGCTCGGCGGCAGCCGACGGCGTTGGCGCGCGCAGATCCGCAACGAAATCGGCAATCGTGAAGTCGATTTCGTGACCGACAGCGGACACTACCGGAATCGCACTCGCACGAATCGCCCGCGCGAGCGCTTCGTCATTGAACGCCCACAGATCCTCCAGCGATCCGCCGCCGCGTGTGAGCAGTAGCACGTCGTGGCGGCGTGCGATCGATGCGGCGTTGAGCATGCGCAGGATCGCCGCCGGCGCTTCGCGGCCTTGCACCGGCACTGGCAAGACTTCGATATCCGCCAGCGGAAAACGGCGCCGAATGACGCTGAGCACATCGCGGATTGCCGCGCCGGTCGGCGATGTGATCACGCCGATGCGGCGCGCCAGTTTCGGCAGCGCTCGTTTGAGCCCGGCGGCAAACAGGCCTTCTGCGGCAAGGCGGGTTTTCAGCTGCTCGAAAGCGCGCAGCAGTGCACCTTCGCCGGTCGGTTCGAGGTGCTCGACGATCAGCTGGAATTCGCCGCGTGCTTCGTACAGGCTCAGGCGCGCGCGCGCGAGCACGCGTTGGCCATCGGCCGGTTTGAAGCGCAATAGAATGCCGCGCGAGCGGAACATTGCGCAGCGCACCTGCGCCTGCGCATCCTTCAGGCAAAAATACAGATGTCCGGAGCCGGGTCGCGACAGATTCGAGATTTCGCCTTCGACCCAGATCAGCGGAAACGTGTCTTCGAGCACGTCGCGCGCCATGCGCACGAGCGCGCTCGGCGAAAGTACTTCGCGCTGTTCGCGCGCAAACAAGTCGGGAGGCGAGGTCATGGAACACGCAGCGTAACCCGTGCGCGCAATCGAAGCAAAATCGCGGATCAGGCGAAACGACTGGCCTGCAGGTAGCGCTTGGCGAACCACGCGATGATCAATCCGAACAGCCACATGGCCGCCATGTTCGTGCTGAAGTCGTAGAAATTCATCTTCGGAAAATCCCGGTGCAACGACAACGGACGCACGGCATAATTCATCACGAAGAACACGACGACGCCATAAGCCATGCCGGCGGCGATCCAGCGCCGCAGCAGAGCGGGAATGCGCGTGGCCACATAGACGAAGATGGCAGCGATGATCAGCGACATCATCCACTGCAGCAGCAGACCGAGCATGGCGATTTCCGGTCCGCCAGTCTTTGCCGCCGCGCGGCCGATAAGACCTCCGGCGATGAAGCGCAGCACGCCGAGCGGATTGATCCAGTAGATCAATGAGGGCGCAAAGATATCGATCGTGCCGGCCAGCAGGCCGCCGTAGATTATCGCCAATAGCGCATTGCGCCGCATGAGTTGTCTCCGTTGCGTTTGTCCTAGCGACGTGCGAGCGGCAGCGTTTCGTCGCAAGCCCGTGCGATCAAGATTGCTCACCGCCGGACGGGCCGTAAAAAACGACCCAGGCAGAAAAATCCGCCGTGAAATTCTCGAAGCGATGTTCGACGTGCGCGGCGACGAATAGTGCGTCGCCGGCGGCAAAGGGAGAACGTTGGCCATCGACGACGAACTCGCCGGATCCGCAAATCACGAAATAGACTTCATCGCGATCATGCGGCTGCTGCGGGTCGCGATCGAGCGGCGCGTAAAGTTCGACGACGAGCGTGCCGTGACGGAATGCCTCGACGAAGCGCTCGCCGTCCGGCCATTTCGAAGACCGCGGCCCCGGCAAGAGGCGCAGGAGGTCTGAACTATTTGCGCGCATTCGACGACCCGGTGTTCCTTTCGGACAGAATAACACTGTCCGATCAGGCTCCGGTTCGCGCTTCGATCTTGTTGCGTTGATCTGCGATGATGCGCGCATGACCGAGTTCGCGACCGATGTCGAAAGCTGCGTCGCGCGCATCATCGCGCACGCAAAAGGAACATTGCGACTGGCCACGCCTCTGGGTCTGGGCAAGCCGAACGTGTTGCTCAATGCGATTTATCGGCGCGTGGCAGCCGATGCGTCGAGGCGGCTGGATATCTACACCGCGTTGTCACTGGCCCGGCCGCTGCCGAAGAACGATCTGGAGCGACGTTTCCTCGGGCCGTTTTTGCAGCGGCATTTCGGCGAGAACTATCCGGATCTGGCCTGGGTCGCCGCGCAGCATGCCAACGCGTTGCCGGGCAATATCCGCGTGCATGAGTTCTATCTGCAATCCGGCGCGATGCTCGGCGTGGAACAGGCGCAGCGCGACTACACCAGTCTGAACTACACACATGTCGTGCGCGATCTCCTTGAGATCGGTATCAATGTCGTCGTGCAGTTGATCGCGGTGCGCGAGGATGCGGCAGGCACGCGTTACAGCCTGGCCTGTAATCCTGATGTCACGCTGGATCTGGCCGACAGCATCAAGGCCGCAAGACTGCCCAGGCCATTCGTGGTCGGCGTGATACATCCGGATTTGCCATTCGTCGGCAACGAAGCGGAAATCGGTGCGGATTTTTTCGACGTCGTGCTGCGCGACCCGGCTTGCGCGCACGCGCTGTTCGCGTTGCCGCGCGAGCCCGTCGACACGGCGGAGTACGCGCTCGGTCTGCACGCGAGCGCGCTTGTGCGCGACGGCGGCACGTTGCAGATCGGCATTGGCGCGCTGTCGGACGCCCTCGTGCACGCGTTGCGTTTGCGCCAGCTGCACAATCCGGATTATCGCGCCGCGCTGGCGGCGATTGGCGGTATCGACAACGTGTTGATCCCGCGCATCGGCGGTCTCGAGCCATTTGCGAGCGGCTTGTACGGCGCCAGCGAGATGGTCATGGATGGCTTCATGCATCTGGCCAAGGCCGGCGTCGTCAAACGCCGTGTCTACGAGGATCTGGAAACGGAGCACGCGCTCGCCGAAGGACGCGCAGTCGATGTTGGCAACCGGCGCGATGGCCGTTATCTGCGCGGCGCGTTCTATCTCGGCTCGAAAGAGTTCTACGCCTGGCTGCGCGGGCTTGCCGGCAGCGAGTTCGATGGCTTGTCGATGACTCGCGTCTCCGACATCAATCAACTTTACGGCGGGCGCGAAGAGCTCGACGCCCTGCAGCGCCGCGACGGACGCTTTTTCAATACCTGCATGATGGCCACGCTGCTCGGCGCGGCTACGTCCGACGCGCTCGAGACCGGCCAAGTCGTCAGTGGCGTCGGCGGGCAATACAACTTCGTGGCCATGGCGCACGCGCTGCACGACGGGCGTTCGGTGCTGATGCTGCGCAGTTCGCGCAGCAAGAACGGCGAAATCGTGTCCAACATCTTGTGGAATTACGGGCACACGACGATTCCGCGTCATCTGCGCGACGTCTATGTGACTGAATACGGCAGTGCCGACCTGCGCGGCAAATCCGACGAAGACTGCATCATCGCCATGCTGGCCATCAGTGATGCCCGCTTCATCGACGCTCTGGCGCGTCAAGCGAAAGCGAACGGCAAGCTGCGGCGAGATTTCGCCATTCCTGACCGCTGGCGTCAAAACACGCCGGCGCAGCTGAGCGCGGCGTTGGCGCCCCACCGCGAGCGCTTTCCGCCATTCCCATTCGGCAGCGATTTCAACGCCGAGGAACTCGCATTGCTGCCAGCATTGCAGCGCCTGCAGACGGTTTCCGCGCGCAAGATGACATTGGCCGCGTTCTTGCTTTGTTCCCTGTGGAAGCAGGAAAAACCTGCGGACAAACCACTATTGCGGCGGTTGGAACTGGCAAATCCGCGCAATGCGGGGGAGCGGCTGTTGCGCCGGCTCATGATCGGGGCGCTGCGAGCCGTAGGGTAGTTGGCCAAGCAGCTGTATACTTAGGGTCGTACTCAGGGGTGAGCAATGAGCGTGTTGTTCCAACGCCTCGTGCATGGCCTGCCCGAGCGCCATGCTCCGGCAAAAACCTCGTTTGCGACCGACGCGAAATCACTGCGCGCGTGGATCGCGCACTTGCCGCTGGCCAATCCGGGCGCGACGGCGCGCCTGCTGATCGGGGCCTTGCGCGAGATGAATCAGTTGCGCATCGATCCGCAGCAACGGCTCGACGCGCTGGAATTGCTGCGCCCGGAAGTTGGCCGGACCGTGGCCACGCTCGGCAAGCAGGTTATCGGCGACTGCTTTCCGCTGCCGCCGCAAAAGAGCAAGCTCGGCGAACTCGCGCAGGATTTCGAACACGAGCTGGCGCTGGGCTATTGCGCGGTCGTCTACGATTTGTGTGCACCGGCAGGCGCCGTGCCGTTCATGCGTGGCAAGCCGGTGACACTGGCAATGGCGCGCGCACTGCAGCACCGCGGCGCCTGTCTATATCAGGCTTATCTGCGCTACCAGGCGCCACCCTCGGGTGCGTGGCAGAACATGCACGACGTGTTTCGCTTCGCCGTCGCAGTGAAGCTGGACGAAAAACCGGTGGAAGACACCCTGTACGGCGCGCCAACGAGCGTGCGCCTGGCCTATGCACAGGCGTTGTTGTTCGCCTTGAGCAATCCCTATCGATTCACACAGCGCGAGAACGGCGAGATCTACGCGTTGACACGCATCTGGGCCGAGCACTGCGGATTACGCCAGGGCCGCGCACCGGAAGGTGCGATTGCGGTTCGCACCGACAGCGACCGCAGCATCGGCTATCTGCCGGAGGAACGTCAGGCGCCGGAAGCCGGGTTGTGGGCCTTCGAGATCAATGCGCTGGTGCGATTCATCGAGGGCCATCTGGCCATGCTGCCGCCGGGCGCGACGAGCACGCAGTTCGGTCTACGCGGCGCGCCGGTAGTGCAAACGCATGCCGCGTTTGTGGAGCGGCTCACGCGTCTCTGGGAGACGCGCGCGGAGCGTGAGCAGGACCGCCTGCCGGCCGGACACATGCTCGATGCGGTCATTGGCTTGCACGATTTGCACTATGTGCTGGCCGGAAATATCGACTTCGATTCGTTCCTGCGCAAGAACCGCGGCGTGACGATCAGCTTGCAGGAAAACGAATTCGTCGCCGCCTGGGCAGGGCCGGGCAGTGCGCATACGTACGTGAAGCATCCGCCGGCGAAGGTGCTCGATCAGAGCTTGCGCGGTTATCGCCTGCTTTGGGAAAAACTCGGCGGCCTGCGTGTCAGGGTCGGTGAACTGGTCGGTCTGGCGACGATGGCCGAAGACGAGGAGATGCAGGACTGGATGATTGGCGCTGTGCGCTGGTTGCGCATCGACCCCACCGGCGCAATGGAAACCGGCATCGAATTGCTGGCGCGACGGGCGACCTCCGTGGCGGTGCGCAGCATGAGCGGTCAGGAACCCATTGGCGCGACCCTGCGCGGCGTGCTGCTTCATGCGCTCGACGGCCACTCCGGCAATTGCGCCGGAGCCACGATCATGGTGCCGCAGTTGTTCGATCACGAGCTGCATGACATCGAGCTTACCAAGCCCGGTGACCCGCTCGGCTGGCCGCCGCAACCGAGCGTGGAAACCTTGACCGGCATTCACGCCGAGGAACACGGTGGCGGCTATCTGCGCATCGACATTCCGTCTGCCAGTCCCGCAGGCAAGCCCAAATCGATTCCCGCCGCCGATGCGGCCAACGATGACACGGGCACTCAATCCACGGTGACCGCGATTGGCGAGGACTAGCAGCGCTCTTGACGGCGCGGTGGCAACCGGGTGAACTGCGCGGTGCTTACACGGGTCCAAGTGGCACGATGATTTCCTCGAATTCCAATACGACGGCCAAGCCGCGGCGCGTGTCCGTGGGCGTGATGGTGGGCGGCGTGCGCGTTGGCGCCAATGCGCCGATCGTTGTGCAGTCGATGACGAATACCGATACGGCCGACGTGGCGCGCACGGCGCAACAAGTCGCGGAGCTTGCGCGCGTCGGTTCTGAACTCGTGCGCATCACCGTCAACACACCAGAAGCCGCGGCGGCGGTCCCCAGGATCCGCGAGCGACTGGACATGATGGGTATCGGCGTGCCGCTGATCGGCGATTTCCACTACAACGGCCATCAGTTGCTCGCCGCCGAACCGGCCTGCGCGCAGGCCTTGGCCAAGTACCGCATCAACCCCGGCAACGTCGGCTTCGGCAAGAAGAAAGACACCCAGTTTGCCGCGATCATCGAATTCGCCTTGAAATACGGCAAACCGGTGCGCATCGGTGCCAATTGGGGTTCGCTCGACCAGTCGCTGGTCGCCGCGCTGATGGATGAGAATCACGCGCGTGCCGAACCGTGGGATGCAGCTCACGTCGCGCGCGAAGCGCTGATCCGCTCGGCACTCGATTCCGCGGCGCGCGCGGAAGAATTGGGATTAACTCGTGATCGTATCTTGTTGTCTTGCAAGGTTTCCGGGGTGCAGGAACTCATCGCCGTCTATCGCGATTTGGGCGCACGTTGCGACTATGCCTTGCACTTGGGCCTCACCGAAGCCGGCATGGGCAGCAAGGGCATTGTTGCCTCAAGCGCGGCACTGGCCGTGCTGCTGCAGGAGGGCATCGGCGACACGATTCGCATCTCGCTGACGCCGGAACCGGAGGAGTCGCGCACGCGCGAGGTTATCGTCGCGCAGGAGTTGCTGCAGACGATGGGTTTGCGCGCTTTTACGCCGCTCGTGACCGCGTGCCCCGGATGCGGGCGCACCACGAGCACGCTGTTTCAGGAGCTGGCCAAGACCGTGCAGGATCGCGTGCGCGAAAAAATGCCGGAATGGCGCATCAAATACGACGGCGTCGAGAATCTCACGCTCGCGGTGATGGGCTGTGTCGTCAATGGACCCGGCGAATCCAAGCACGCCGATATCGGCATCTCACTGCCTGGCACTGGCGAAGCGCCGGCGGCACCGGTGTTCATTGATGGCGCCAAAGCCATGACCCTGCGCGGCGAGCACATCGCGCAGGAGTTTGTCGGCATCATCGAAGACTATGTGGCGCGCAAGTACGCTGCGCGCCACGAAGCCTCTGAGTAGCTGCTGCGCTCGTCTTCGCTCGCTACGCCATCATTGTGGACAGCTCGTGCCATCGATCTGCGTAAGCCGCTGAATCGTGGTCGGCGTGTCGTTGGCGTTGCCGTAACCAGTCAGGTCGGAGTGCCAGCTGACGGTGCCGTGATCGCAATCGCTGAAGGCAAACGTCAGGTTGCCCCACAAAGACGAGTCGTTCGGAACGCGGTGCAGGTCGGCGCCGTTGAAGTTCGGCGGGAATCGCGCCCCGGCCAGCAGCACGGCCGGCAAGGTCACCGAACTCGTGGCCGGATCGAAATCGCCCTGCGCATAGATCCAGTTCTGCCCGCTGCCATCGCTGAGTGCGCTGCCGGCTGGCGTGTAGGCGAACCAGATCGCCAGCGCCGACTTCAGGCCCGGCGCCGATCCTGGCGCATTCGTGAACTCGAGCTGGAAGCCTTGGCCGCCGCCCTGGCTTGGCATGAACCAGTTGCCGCTCAGATAACCGCCGAGCTTGATCGATGGCGTCGTCACCGCGTTGACGACGATGCTCCCGGTCATGCCCATGCTCGCATGCACGTCACAGTGAAATGCAATCGTGCCGGGCGTATTGAACGTGCGTGTGAATGTCCAGTGTGCCGAGGACGGGCTGCCGTCGCCGCCGGTGTCATCGCAGCCGTTCGCACAACGGAATGAGTTATCGTCGGCATGCACGTTGTGGGCGGCACCACCCAGATTACTGAACGTCACGCTGTCGCCGGCATTGATTGTCAGGGGTACCGGCGAGAAGGCCAGCACGGGGCTGTTGCCGTAGCCGCCGTATCCGTTGTCGACCGTCGTGGTGCCGCCGGCGTCGACTTGCCACACCGTCGCCGTCGCAGTTTCGCAGCCGAACAAAAGCAGCAGCGAAAAGCCCAGAATCTTCACGCCCATTTTTGCACTCCGCATTGGCTGACCTCTGACCGGCATGCTGCGGCTTTTGCCTGGCGCTGTCTTCAGTCGGAAGTTAGGTACACTTCGGCAGATGTCTGACACATCTTTCATCGTCGCCATTCCCGCGCGCTACGCCTCCACGCGCCTGCCGGGCAAGCCGTTGCAAGCCATCGCCGGCGATCCCATGGTGCTGCACGTGGCACGCCGCGCGCTCGCAGCGGGCGCGCGTGACGTCATCGTCGCCACCGATGATTCGCGAATTCGCGATGCGCTGCGCGGCACTCCGGTGCGCGTGGTGATGACGCGCGCCGATCACGAGTCGGGCAGTGATCGCCTGGCGGAATGCGCGGAAACCCTGGGCTGGCCGGACGATTCGATCGTCGTGAATCTGCAGGGTGATGAACCGCTTGCGCCGCCCAGTGGCATTCGCGCGGTGGCCGAGCTTCTGGCGCAAAGCGGCGCGCCGATGGCGACGCTGGCGAACGCAATCACGGACGCGGAGGAATTCTTTAATCCGAACTGTGTGAAAGTGGTGATGGCGGCCGACGGCCATGCGCTGTATTTCAGCCGCGCGCCGGTGCCGTGGCCACGCGATGACTTCGCCCATGCGCGCGAACGGCTGCCCGCAGGCGTGACCTTGCTGCGGCACATCGGGATCTACGCGTACCGCGCCGGATTTCTGCGTACCTTCGCCAGGCTGCCACGGACACCGCTGGAGCGCACCGAATCTCTCGAACAACTGCGCGCTCTCGAACATGGTTTTCGCATTGCCGTGTCAGTCGCGCCGGAACCGTTCCCTGCCGGCGTGGACACGCCCGAGGATCTGGCGCGCGTGCAAAGGCTGTTGCCGGGATGAGGCGCCTGCTGTTCGTCTGCGCCGGCAACATTTGCCGCTCGCCGGTTGCCGAAGCGGTGGTGCGCGCCGAATTCGCTCGCGCCGGTGCCGATTTTGCGGTCGCATCGGCAGGCACGGGTCCGTGGCATATCGGCAAACCGGCGGATGCGCGCGCGCAGGCGAGTGCCGCAGGCCATGGCTACGATCTTTCCGCACACCGAGCGCGTCAGGTGCGGCGCGAGGACTTCGCGCTCCACGATCTGGTACTGGCGATGGATCAGCATAATCTCGACGAACTGCTTGCGCGCTGCCCGCCGCAGCACGCCGGCAGGCTGGGACTGTTTCTGCCGTATGCCGGTGTCGAGGAGGCGCGTGAAGTGCCGGATCCATACTATGGCGGACCGGCCGATTTCGAACGCGTGATCGAGCTGGCGGTGGCCGGCGCACAGGCGCTGCGCGAACGCCTGGGGATGGCATAATCGTCGCCAGGGCTTTCAGGGGTGTTTTGTGAACGCACGCGTGGCCGCGCCGGAACTGTCCAGCGCCTTGGAGTGGGTCAACACGGACGAGGCGCCGACACTGGCCGCGCTGCGCGGACGCGTCGTGCTGCTCAATCTGTGGAGTTTCGATAGCGTCAACTGCACCAATGCGCTGCCGGACATCCGCTTTCTCGAGAACAAGTATCACGATGGCCTGAGTGTCGTCGGCGTGCACACGCCGAAGTACGAATATCAGCGCAGCGCTGCGCCCGTGCTCAAGGCGGTCAATCGCAATCACATCCGCCATCCAGTGGCGAACGATCCCGCATACGTCACGTGGCAGGCTTATGGCGTGCAGTCGTGGCCGACGATGGCGCTGATCGACGCGCAGGGCCAGCTCGCTGCAGTACTGCCCGGGGAGGGCCGACGCAGCGAAGCCGATGCGATGATCGGGCATCTGCTTGAGGAGGCCGCGAAGCAGGATCTGCGTGTTTACGAATCGCAAATCAGTTCGGTGCGGCCGGAAGCGCGCCAGTTGCTGCGCTTTCCGACCCATCTGCTGGTGACGAATTCGAGCTTGTGGATCGCCGATACCGGACACAATCGCATCCTCGAATGCAGCCACGAAGGCCGCATCGTCCGCCAGTTCGGATCGGGCAATCCCGGCTTCTGGGACGGCGCCAACATGGACTCGGGTTTCTCCAGTCCACACGGCATCGCGATGGCGCGCGATTGCCTGTTCGTGGCGGACACCGGCAACCATGCGTTGCGCCGCGTGCGCCTGCTCGATGGCGAAGTCAAAACGATCGCCGGCAGCGGGGTGCTCGGTCACGACATCGCCCACGAATATGTCGAGCCGACCAAGATTGCGATGTCCGCGCCGAGCGGCATCGCCGCGATCGGCGACATCATCTACGTGGCCGTCGCCGGGCAGAATCAGATCTGGCAGTACAACCTCAACACCAACAAGCTTGCCGTGCTTGCGGGCAGTGGGAAACTGGGACTCGAGGACGGCTCCGGTGTGGGAGCGAGCTTGGCCCAGCCGATGAGCTTGAGCGCGATCGGCCAGCAATTGATTGTCGTCGACTCGGCCGCTTCGGCGATCCGCGCGCTGCGCCTGAACGACAACCGCGTCAGCACGTTGCTCGGCAAGGGCTTGTACGACTTCGGCGACGTTCCGGGCAAGCCGGACGTTGCGCGTTTGCAGAATCCGCTCGCCGCGTGCGTGGATGCGCGTGGGCTGGTGTTCATCGCCGACAGCTACAACGGCAAGATCAAGGCGCTGAATCTGCGCACCACCGAAGTACGCACGCTCAATTTGCCGTACACGCTGCAAGAGCCTTCCGGTATCGCGTTGGGCGCGAATTCCTTGTGGATCGCCAATACGAATGCGCACGAGGTGGTGCGCGTGGATCTGTCTTCCGGCCAGATAAAACGGTTGACGATTACCGAATAAGCTCAGCTTACGAAGACGCGGTTTCCCGCGATCCAGGTTTCACGCACCTCGATAGCCTCATTGAGCACGACGAAATCGGCGACATACCCTTTGGCAATCTGTCCGTGAGTTGCCGCGATGTCGAGGAAAGCCGCGGGGTAGGTTGAAGCCATGCGCGCCGCTTCCGCCAAATCCACACGCAATTGCGCAACCGTGTTGCGTACCGCCGAAGCCATGTCGAGCGCGGAGCCGGCGAGCGTGCCCTGGGCGTTGACGCAGCGGCCGTCGTTGCAGGTAATCGTTTCGCCGTTCAGCGTGAACGTGGTTTGATCCGATCCGACCGGCGGCATCGCATCCGTGACGAGGAACACCTTGCCGTGCGGCTTGGCCGCCAACGCAACGCGCAATGTCGCGGGATGGACGTGTTGGCCATCGGCGATGATGCCGCACCAGCTGTCGCGATTTTCCAGCGCGGCTCCGACCGCGCCGGGTTCGCGACTGTGGAGAGGACTCATCGCGTTGAACAGATGCGTGAATCCGCGAACGCCGGCGGCCAGTGCCTGAACCATCTCGTCGTAATCGGCGGCCGTGTGGCCCGCGGCGATCAGTACGCCGCTAGCATGAAGTTTGCGCACGATTGCATCAGGAACGCGCTCCGGTGCGATCGTCACCAGCACCTTGCCGCGCGACAGGGACGTGAGCAGTTCGATGTCGTCCGCACCCGGAATCTGGAATTTCGCGGCATCGTGAATGCCTCGCCGCGCGGGTGCCAGATAAGGGCCTTCCAGATGGATGCCGAGCACGCCGGGAACGCCCGCGGCAATAGCGGCGTCCACCGCGCTGACGGCGCTGCGCATGACGCAGCGATCATCGCTGATCAGCGTCGGCAGGAATCCGGTGGTGCCGAACCTGCTGTGCGCCGCGCCAATGCGGCGGATCGTGTCGACGTAGGGCGCATCATTGAACAACATGCCGCCGCCGCCATTGACCTGGCAGTCGATGAAGCCAGGCACGAGATATTCGCCGCCGAGGTCATGCTTCTGCACGCGGTTGAGCCGCGCATCGTCGTCGGGCAACAGATCTTGAATGCGACCGTCGCGGACCAACACGGCAAGGCCGCTCTGGAAACCCTCGCCGTGGAGCACGCGCGCGTTGACAAGGGCGATCATCGGGTCACACGGTCTCGGTGACTTTGTGCAAATGCGGTGGCACATCGGGATTGCGGCCGCGGCGCAGTGCCAGCGCATTTGCGGCGCGATAAAAGCTCGCCACGCTCACGAGCGGCGCGCAAACCGGGTGGCTGATCGGCGCGATCGGCAAAGTGCCAGCGCCGGCATCTTCTGCGGACGCGACCCACACGTTCGCGTCGCGTTGGCGAAATTCCTTGGCCACGGCCAGCGTGCTGGCGCGCGTGTCGTCGTCCTGGGTAAAAAACAGCACCGGAAACCCCGCGTCGACGAGCGTCATCGGTCCGTGTTTGACCTCCGCGGAGCTGAATGCTTCGGCATGCAGCCCGCAAGTTTCTTTCAGCTTCAACGCGGCTTCCTGCGCCGCGGCCAGACCCAGCCCGCGCGCCACGACGAACAGATTGCGCGCGTCGACGAGCCCATCCACAAGAGGAGTCCAGTCCATTTCCCAGGTCTGCGCGATGGCGTCCGGAACCTGCCGCAGCGCCGTGAGCAAGCCTTCATCGCCTTTCCACAATGCGGCAATGTGCACAATTGCCGAGAGTGAGCAGATGTAGCTCTTGGTCGCGGCCACGCTGCTTTCCACGCCAGCATGCAGCGGGATTACGATGTCGGCGATTTCGGCGAGCGGCGAGTCGGCCGCGTTCACCATTGCCACCACGCGCGCGCCGGCGGCCCCGGCCGCACGGGCCTGTCTGAGCAAATCGGGGCTTTTCCCGGACTGTGAAATGGCCATGTACAGCGCGCCATCCAGCCGCTGCGGAACGGCGTAAACCGAACTCACCGACGGCGATGCCGAAGACGTCGCGTAGCCGAGCTGGGTCTCGAACACGTATTTGGCGAATGTCGCCGCGTGGTCGGAGCTGCCGCGTGCGCTGGTGACGATGAAGCGCGGGGGCTGTGCGCGCAGCTCGCGCGCCAGCGCACTCACGACGGCTTCATTCGCCGCGAGCTGCTCGCCGACGCGCTCTGAGCTTTCGCGGGCTTCGCGATACATCAAGGTTTGCGCTGGCGCGGGCAGGGTGTTCATGCGGACGACTCGCTGGTCAGTTCGGCGACGAAATCGTAGGCGTCACCGCGATACAGCGACTGCGTGAATTCAACCGCACGGCCGTCTTCGAGGAATGCGCGGCGCTCAATCGACAACGCAGGGATGCCCACGGGCAGCGCGAGCAGGCGCGCCTGCGCCGCGTCCAGCGCCACCGCGCGCAGCCGCTGCAGCGCGCGCGTAGGGCGGCAACCGGCGCGATCGAGAAATTCATACAGCGACAGTTTCACGCTCTTCGGATCTTTCAGAATCGAATGCGGTACGACGGTGTTTTCGAGTGCGAGAGGTTTGTCGGCGGCAAAGCGCAGACGACGCAAGCGCACTACGCGGGTGCCGGGCGAAAGACTGAGCGCGAGTGCTTCCTCCGGAGTGACCACACCGATCGAGCGCTCGAGAAATTCGACGCGCGGTTTCAGTCCACGGGCGCGCAGATCGTCGGTGAAGCCGGTGAGTTTGGAAAATGACTTGACGATACGCTCGGCCACGTAAGTACCTGCACCGTGGCGCTGCACGAGCATGCCATCCTCGACGAGCCCGGCGATGGCCTTGCGCACGGTGACGCGCGACAGTGCGAGATCGTTGGCCAGTTCACGCTCGCTCGGCAGGTTTTGCCCGGCTTCCAATGCGCCGGTCTCGATTGCCTGCTGAATCGACCGGCGCAAGCGCGCATACGCATGCGTGGATGCATGTTGGCCAAGACGGCGATATTCTTTTGCAATGACGGCGCTCACGTAGGTACAATACCACTAAGATACCAGTATGTAAAACATACGTATTCATAGCATATACGTTATGTAAGTGGTATCTATCTGGTATCCTTATCGATCGCGACACGGACACACTGAGCGGACATGAGCCCTGCATCCCCCGCAGTCAACGCATTCGATCTGGTCATATTCGGCGGCACCGGTGACCTCGCGCGGCGCAAACTGCTGCCGGCGCTGCTGCATCGCTTCGCCGACGCGCAGATCGTCGCCGGCACGCGCATCACCGCCATCGCGCGCGACGCGCTCGATGCAAACGCATATCGCGCGCGCCTGCGCGAGGACTTGCACGATGTGCTGGGCGCGGGCGAGGCGGGCAGGCTCGATGAATTCCTGCAGCTGATCGACTACCACCGCCTCGATGCGACGCAAGATGCCGGCTGGCAGGAATTCGCGGCGTCGCTCAAGCAGCGCAACGGCAATGTGCGCGTGTTTTACCTCGCCACCGCGCCGGATCTGTTCGCGACGATCTGCGAGCGCCTGCGCGCCGCAGGCTTGAGCGCCGACGATGCGCGCGTCGTCATCGAAAAACCCGTTGGCCGCGATCTCGCCAGCGCGCGCGCGATCAACGACGCCGTCGGGCACTCGTTCGCCGAGCGCAATACGTTCCGCATCGACCATTACCTCGGCAAGGAAACCGTGCAGAACCTGATTGCGTTGCGTTTCGGCAACGCGCTGTTCGAGCCGGTCTGGCGCGCCGAACACATTGATCATGTGCAGATCACGGTCGCCGAGACGCTCGGCGCCGGCCAGCGCGCGGCGTATTACGACAAGGCCGGCGCGCTGCGCGATATGGTGCAGAACCACATGCTGCAGCTGCTATGCCTCGTCGCGATGGAGCCGCCGGCGTCGCTCGATGCCGATGCGCTGCGCGACGAGAAACTCAAGGTGTTGCACGCGCTGCGCCGTATCGACTCGAGCAATGCCGCGCAGCTCACCGTGCGCGGCCAGTATCGTTCCGGCGCCGCCGAAGGCCACGTGGTGCCGAGTTACGCCGAAGAGCTTGGCGGTCCGGCGCACGCGGAAACCTTCGTCGCGATCAAGGCCGAAGTGGCGAACTGGAGATGGGCCGGCGTGCCGTTCTACCTGCGCACCGGCAAACGCTTGCCGACGCGCGTCTCCGAAATCGTCGTCACGTTCAAGCCGATTCCGCATTCGATCTTCGCCGATACCGGCAGTTCGATCATGCCGAACAAACTCGTGCTGCGCCTGCAGCCCGGCGAAGGCGTGACGCTGTGGCTGATGAACAAAGTACCCGGTCCCGGCGGCTTGCGTCTGCGCGAAGTGCCGCTCGACATGAGTTTCGCCGATGCGTTTGGCGTGCAGCGTCAACCCGATGCCTACGAACGCCTGCTGATGGATGTCGTGCGCGGCAATCCGACGTTGTTCATGCGGCGTGACGAAGTCGAAGCGGCGTGGCGCTGGATCGACCCGATCCTCGCCGCGTGGGCCGCGAGCAACGACGCGCCGAAACCGTACACGGCGGGCTCGTGGGGGCCGAGTGCAAGCGTTGCATTGATCGAACGCGACGGCCGCACCTGGCACGAGGACGCGGGTTGAATGTCCGACGAGAACCTGCGCGAACATCGCTACGCCGATTCGAACACGCTCGCCGATGCGCTAGCGCAAAGCGTCGCGGATGATTTGCGCAGTGGCATCACCGCGCGCGACCAAGCCACGTTGGTGGTGTCCGGCGGCACGACACCGGAGAAGTTTCTCGCGAAGCTGGCGCAGCAGGATCTGGACTGGCCGAAGGTCACGATTACGCTGGCCGACGAGCGTTGGGTGCCACCGACGCATGCGCGTTCGAACGAACATCTGCTGCGTAACACCTTGCTGACCGCCCGCGCCGCCGCGGCGACGTTCGTGCCGTTGTACACCGATGCGCCGGATCCAGAATCCGGCCTGGCGGAAACAGCAAAGCGCATTGGCGCGTTGCCGCTGCCGTTCGACGCGGTCGTGCTCGGTTTGGGCAACGATGGTCATTGTGCTTCGCTGTTTCCCGATGGCGATCGCTTCGCGCAAGCGTGCGATGCGGCGAATCCCGCGCGCGTATCGCCGATGCGCTCGGCAACGGCCGGTGAACCGCGCATCACGTTGACAGTCTCGGTGCTCGTCGCGACACGCGCCTTGTATTTGCATATCGAAGGCGCAGATAAACAGGCGGTGCTCGCGCGCGTGCGCGCGGGCGAGGGCGCGTACGCGCGCAGCCCGCTGCGTGCGCTGCTGCGCGCGGCGCATGTGCCGCTCAACGTATACACCTGCGCATGATCTGGAGATTGCCATGCCGTTGAACGCCACAGTCGCCAAAGTCACGCAGCGCATCGTCAAGCGCAGCGCCAGCCGCCGCGGCGAATATCTGGCGCGTGTCGATGCCGCGCGCGATGCGGCCCCGCGGCGGCGTCACTTGTCGTGCGGCAATCTCGCGCATGGATTCGCCGGCTGCGTTACCGACAAGACTGCGCTGCGCAACGTCGTCGCGCCGAATATCGGCATCGTCACCGCGTACAATGACATGCTCTCGGCGCATCAGCCGTACGAACGTTATCCGGAATTGATCCGCGCCGCAGCGCGCGAAGCTGGCGCAACGGCGCAAGTCGCGGGCGGCGTACCGGCGATGTGCGATGGAGTGACGCAAGGCCAAGCCGGCATGGAGCTGTCGTTGTTTTCGCGTGACGTGATCGCGTTGTCGGCGGCCGTGGCGCTGTCGCACAACATGTTCGACGCAGCGTTGTTTCTTGGCATTTGTGACAAGATCGTGCCGGGTCTGCTGATTGCGGCGCTGACGTTTGGTCATCTGCCGGCGATCTTCGTGCCTGGCGGGCCGATGCCGAGCGGCATCAGCAACGATGAGAAAGCGAAAGTCCGGCAGCTGCACGCCGAAGGCAAAGCGACTCGCGACGAGCTACTTGAAGCCGAAGCGCGCTCGTACCACGCGCCGGGCACTTGCACGTTCTATGGCACCGCGAATTCCAATCAGATGCTCATGGAGATCATGGGCCTGCATCTGCCCGGCGCGAGCTTCGTGAATCCAAACACGCCGCTGCGCGATGCGCTGACCGTGGAAGCCACGCGTCGCGTCGCCGCGATCACCGCGCTCGGCAAGGAATACATTCCGGTCGGCCGCGTCATCGATGAACGCGCGATCGTCAACGGCGTAATCGGTTTGCACGCCACGGGCGGTTCGACGAATCATCTGCTGCACCTCATCGCGATCGCCAGCGCCGCAGGCATCGACTTGCGCCTCGAAGATTTCGATGATCTATCCAGAGTCGTGCCGTTGCTCGCGCGCATTTATCCGAACGGCACGGCCGACGTGAATCATTTCGATGCGGCTGGCGGCATGGGTTTTCTCATCGCGCAGTTGCTCGATGCCGGCCTGCTGCATGCGGATACCTGCACCGTGGCCGGCGGCGGGCTCGATGCGTATCGCGTGCACGCGACGCTTGACGGCGAAGGCAAAGTCGCGCTTTTGGTCGCGCCCGAGCACAGCCGCGACGCGAACGTGCTGCGACCCGTAGCCGAGCCGTTCCGCGCCGATGGTGGATTGCGCGTGCTGAATGGCAACGTCGGCACGGCGGCAATCAAGGTTTCCGCCGTACCGGCCGATCGTTGGGTGATCGAAGCGCCGGCGATCGTGTTCGACGAACAAGACGACGTCAGGGCCGCGTTCGAACGCGGCGAACTCGAACGCGATTTTGTCGCGGTCGTGCGCTTCCAGGGCCCGAAAGCGATCGGAATGCCGGAACTGCACAAGCTGACGCCGGCTCTCGGCGTGCTGCAGAGCCGCGGCTTCAAGGTCGCGCTCGTCACCGACGGCCGCATGTCCGGCGCTTCGGGCAAAGTGCCGGCGGCAATCCACGTCACACCCGAAGCGGCGGCCGGGGGTGTGATCGGCAAGATCCGCACCGGCGACATCGTGCGCGTGGATGCACAAGCCGGTGTGCTCGAAGTCAAGGTCGATGACGCGACGTTGCAGTCGCGCAAAGCGCCCGCAGAGAATTTTGCCAGTCATCATTTCGGCGTCGGACGAGAACTGTTCGGGCTGTTCCGCGCGGCGGTCGGCGCAGCCGATCATGGCGCCAGTGTGCTCGGGGAGATCACATGAGTACTTCGATGGAAAGCAAGCAGCAGCAAGTCGAAGCCGTCTTGCGCCTGGCACCCGTGATCGCGGTCGTCGTGATCGAGGATGTCGCACACGCCGCGCCGCTCGCACGCGCGCTCGTGGCGGGCGGCATCAAGGCGATCGAAGTGACACTGCGCACGCCGGCAGCGCTCGATTCGATTCGCGCGATTGCCGCGGAAGTGAACGATGCTGTCGTCGGTGCCGGCACGTTGCTGACACCCGCCGATTTCGACGCCGCGCAGCGCGCCGGCGCACGCTTCGCGGTTTCGCCCGGTTTGACGCCTGCACTTCTGGCCGCGGGCGCGGATTCGGCGTTGCCGTATCTACCCGGTTCGGCGACCGTCGGCGAAGCGATGCTCGCGCTCGAAAACGGTTATCGCCTGCAGAAATTTTTTCCGGCCAGTTACGCGGGCGGCGTGGACATGCTGCGCGCTTTTGCCGGCCCGCTGCCGATGCTGCGCTTCTGTCCGACCGGCGGTATCACCGCAGGCACGGCTGCGAAATGGTTGGCAGCGCCGAACGTACTCTGCGTCGGCGGCTCATGGCTCAGTGCGCCGGCGTTGGTGCGCGCAGCACGATGGAGCGAGATCGAACAGCTTGCGCGCGAGGCAGCGCGATTGCGGTAGCCGCTATCGTTTTGCGAGTGCCGGCAATTTGATTGCGGCCGCTATCGGCCAACTCCCGTCACTTGATGCTCACGAATGCTCGCCGTGGAGCGGACGCTCAGAACTCAAATCCGTTGGCAAAAATCAAATTACAGGGGGTATACCAGGGCGTGAAGCCGGTTGCCGCATCCCACGCGGGGTCTTCGACATAACTGGATGCGGGAAAGTCATTGGGGCATAACGTCGATCCACCCGCCGCAAGGCTGATTGGCGCGACCGGCAATGCCCCGTCCAGATGATTTGCCCCTGCTAAGAAATTGGTAAGTGCAGTCCCGGTTAGATCGGGAATCGCCCCGGTCAGCTGATTGGCACCGACATAGAAACCCTGCAAATTGCCCAGACCGCTCAGCGACGGTATCGCCCCAGTCAATTGATTGAAAGAGCCGTCGAAATAGACCAAATTGCTCAGACCGCTCAGCGAAGGAATTGTCCCGGTCAACTGATTAGCACCGGCGTATAAAGCCCCCAAATTGCTCAGACCGCTCAACGACGGAATCGTCCCGCTCAATTGATTGGAAGAGACGTCGAAATAAAGCAAATTGCCCAGACCGCTCAGCGACGGTATCGTCCCGGTCAATTGATTGGAAGAGACGTCGAAATGACTCAGTGTGCCCAGGCCGTCCAGCGACGGTATCGCTCCGCTCAATTGATTGAATGAGCCGTCGAAACCCTGCAAATTGCTCAGCCCGCTCAGCGACGGTATCGTTCCGCTCAATTGGTTGCCAACGACGAGGAAATTAGCCAAATTCGTCAGGCCCGCGAGCGACGGAATCGTTCCGGTCAATTGATTGAAAGCGACATAGAAACCCTGCAAATTGCCCAGACCGCTCAGCGACGGTATCGCCCCAGTCAATTGATTGAAAGAGCCGTCGAAATAGACCAAGTTGCTCAGACCGCTCAGCGAAGGAATTGTCCCGGTCAACTGATTGAAAGCGACGGAGAAACCCTGCAAATTGCTCAGATCGTCCAGCGACGGTATCGTCCCGGTCAGGTTATTAAAGCTCAAGCTGATAGATGCCACATGCGCGGAGGTGCCGTCGCAGGCTACGCCGAACCAGGTGCATTCGGTTCCTGCGGCACCGTTCCAACCAGTGCTGGCCACCCAACCCGCTCCATTGGTATTTGTATACAAAGCAATCAGCGCATCACGTTCAGTAGTGGGAATGGTGGCGTTGGCAGCGCAACTGAATGCGGACACGATCGCCGCGACGACAACACAGGCACGAATACGGAAACGGAAAATCATAGCTGCCCCCATGTCATTGATCCGCGGATACCTGCCCTTGGGAGCGCCCGCTAGAATCGTGAGTATGCGCTGGTTGCCAGCAAAAGTGCTGACGGTTTGCGGAAGCGGCGTCCGTAGTAATTGAATGGCCGCTCAACGCACGGTCAGTTAATAGCACAAGGGTTTCTGGTATCGCAGAGTGGCCGTTCGTCGGAGGCTGCTCAGGGTCGATCAGAGACATTCGCCGGGAAGGTGACCGCCCAAGTCGCCATAAACAATTGCGCTGGCGACATTACCTGTAACTCGGCGGCGGCCCGAATCCATCGCCAAAGATGCGATCAAACAATTGCGAGCCCGCTTCTGCTGCGCCGACGTCGCATGGCGTAGCCAGTCCAACGCTGGCCGGGTCGGGACGCCAATAGTCGCGCTGGTCGAAGAGCGGCGCGTTCGTGCAAGCGATCGCGTTGATCGCCACGCTGGCCGTACCGGGCAGCATCGTCTGCGTCGGACCGCCGTTGTCGGCCAGCGGGCCGAGATTGATGGCGGCGCTGCCGACATTCGATTGCGAACTTGCGCCGAGACTGCAACTGCCGTCACTGTCGATGTTGCCGCCGTTGTCGGTGATGTAAGAAGGCGGGCTCACAGTGCATGCAGTTCCGCTGCCGGTGCCTCTGTCGAGAATGCTGTTGGTCGTCGCAAGAGGGCCGTAGAACATGTAGATGCTGCCGCCGAAATTCAGGGCAGAATTACCCGACAGTGTGCTGTTGATCAGTGTCAGGGAGCCTGTGCTGGAGCTTAGGTTGCCGCTATGGATGCCGCCGCCGTTGAGGGTGGCAGAGTTACCCGAAAGTGTACTGTTGATCACTGTCAACGTGGTCATGTTGCGGATGCCGCCGCCGAAGTTGGCGGAATTGCCTGACAGCGTGCTATTGGTCACTGTCAACGTGCCGATGTTGAGGATGCCGCCGCCACGACCGACGTTGGTGCCGGTGGCAGAATTGCCCGACAGGGTGCTGTTGGTCACCGTCATCGTGCCAGAATTGTAGATGCCGCCGCCCTGGCCAATGTCGTCGGGGGGACTGCCAGAGCCGTTCGCAGAATTGCCCGACAGTATGCAGTTGGACACTGTCATCATGCCTGTGTTGTAGATGCCGCCACCGTTTACACCGCCGCCGCTTCCGGTGCCGTAGTTGCCCGACAGCGTGCTGTTGGTCAGGGTGAACGTACCTGCGTTGTAGATGGCAGTGTAGGTGTTGCCGATGGTGAGTCCGTTGATGGTTGTCGAACTCGAAGCGGATGCCACGAACCCGAACTTGCCGGAGCCGTCCACAGTGACCAAACCGCCGCCATCAATAGTGACTCCGGGACCCAACGAAAGCGGGTTGGCGCCGCCAGTGGGGGTCATGGTTATCAGCGTAACCGATGGATCGAACACGATGACATCGCCGACGCCGCCTGCCGCTACGGTGGCGTCGCGCAGCGTGCAGCTGCTGCCGGGGCAGTTCGCCGCGTTGCCGGGGTAGACGTCGGCGCTGGAAGTCACGGTGTAAGTGGTGGCATGGGCGGTGGTGACGACACACAGCGTCAGCAATAGAAAGCAGGCGCGGGTGAGGACGCGGACGATCTGATTCAAAAGCACCCCCTTCGCTGATTGATTGCTCAGCTATGGATAGTACTTCCTGAGAGCCGCCGCTAGCTAACTTCCGCTCGGGGTCGAAAGTACGCGTTCCGCCGGCAACCGACCTAGCCACCGCGTGACCATCATCTGCGGCGCATTACGCGCGTGAGCGCACGGGTCCGGTCGATCCTCTAATCACGAGTTCCGGGCTGAAGCCCTTGTTTTCGATCGACTCGCCCGGCGATCCATTGCGTTTGAGTTCGGCGATCAGGCGCAGCGTCGCCTGGCGCGCGATTTCCTCGGTGGCCTGTTTCGCGGTGGTCAATGCGGGCCAGGATTGCTTGGAGAACGGGCTGTCTTCGAAGCCGGCGATGGATAGATCGTAGGGCACTTCCAGACCACTCGACTTCGCCGCTGCGAGCACGCCGGCGGCGATTTCGTCGTTCGAGCCGAAGATCGCGGTCGGCCGATCCTTGAGCGCGAGCAGCTTGCGTGCGCCACGAAAGCCGTCGTCGAACGAGTAGTCGCCATGCACGATCAGACGATTGTTGATTGCGATGCCGTAATCCTTGAGCGCGCTCTCGTAACCCTTGAAGCGTTCGGGACTGGACCGATGCGACTTGCCGCCCCACAGGAATCCGATGCGTTGGTGTCCGAGCTGGATCAGGTGCTCGGTGATGTCGTAGGCCGCGTCGCGGTCGTCGACATAGACGCACGGGAAACCGTCCTGCGGATCCGCGGCGGCGGACAGAATGCGCACGAGTTTGATGCCGTTGTTCGACAGAAAACGAATCAAGTCCATGCGCTCGGACATCGGCGGAGCCAGCACCAGGCCGGCAAGACGCGAGCGTCTCACCAGATCGACGAGTTCGTTCGCCAGATCCGGCGAGGCGGAATTGCACGGATGAATCTGCAAGCCAAAACCGGTGTCGCGGCACACGGACAACACGCCGTTCTGCACACTGATGATGTAGTACGGATTGGGATTGTCGTAAACCACGCCGAGCGCAAACGACTGTGCGCTGCGCAGGCTGCGCGCGGAAAGATCCGGCTGGTAATCCAGATGCTCGATCGCGCGCAGCACCTTGTCGCGCGTTCGTTGCTGCACGGACGGTTCGTTGTTGATGACGCGTGAAACCGTTTTCAGCGAAACCTTGGCGCGCTTGGCGACATCCTTGATGGTGGATCTCTTCAATTCCGGTCCCACGGATACCCCATTGCTCAGCGCTTCGCTCATGGTAGCCGACGCGACCACGCTGGGGCTATCTCGCCGGCTGCGCCGCTGCGGATAGCGCATTCTGCCCGGCGCGATGCCCGCGCGTCGCGAAATACCAGATGTACAGGTAACACGGCACCATCAGCGCCAGAAATACGCCCTGGAAGTCGTACGACTGCTTCAGATACGCGAACGCTTGCGGAATGATCGCGCCGCCGGCGATGCCCATGATCAGCAATGCGGAGCCGCGTTCGATCAGTCTGCCGAGGCCATGGATCGCCAGCGGGAAGATCGCCGGCCACATCATCGCGTTGGCAAAGCCGAGCGCGGCCACGCAGGCGACTGATGCGTAGCCACGCGTGAAGAACGCGCCGGCGGCGAGCATGATGCCGAGAAGAGCGGAGAACGCGAGGTAGCGCTGCTGCGAGATGAGGCGTGGGATCAGTATGAGCCCGGCAATGTATCCGACGAGCATCGCGCGAAGCGTATAAGAGGTGAAACGGACTGTCTCATCGAATGGAATATTGAAGCCGCGCCCGTAAGTGCCGATTGCGTCGCCGGCCATTACCTCGGCGCCGACATAGGCGAAAATCGCCAGAGCGCCGAGCCATACATGCGGATAGTGAAACAGGCTCGTTTCC
>Ga0207647_10000851_pt1 | contig 23681 bp, 21 predicted proteins | sample KBSCornC2_FD_184295 | JGI IMG/M metagenome (GOLD analysis project Ga0207647, IMG submission 184295) | Corn rhizosphere microbial communities from Kellogg Biological Station, Michigan, USA - C2 (SPAdes) (version 2) | ecosystem: Host-associated > Plants > Roots > Rhizosphere ... | reverse complement strand
GGCGGCGGGTCGCAACACGCTACGACAGGTGCCCGGCCGCCTTCTTCTCCGCCATCGCCCTCGCCGCCACCGTCATCTTCTGGCTCTAATCAGTGAGTCCTGACCCTAATCCTAAACTTGGGCGCCCGCCGATTGAAGACCTGGGAAACCTGCGCCCGTGCGGGGATAAGATCTCCGACGTCGTCTTCGATCGATGCAGCGAGGCGAGACGCAGGCCGGAGCTTGATTGCGACAAAGCCATCACCGCACAGCCGTTGGAGCGACCACCAACGTAGGTTGACAGCATGCCAAACACCGGCTGGCGAAACGCGGTGCGCGGATCTCATCCCTCAAATCTTCCTTGACTTGGTTTTTCCTGTCGCGCGACTTCGCGGATAGGACATTCAACTGCAGAAAAAGCCTCCATCGACGTTCAACGTCTGGCCGGTCATATAATCGCTCAGACTTGAAGCCAGGAAGATTGCCGTGCCCGGATAGTCGGTCGGAACCCCGAGCCTTTTGGCTGGCACGAGTTCTAGGAATTCCCGGGTGAAGGCATCCGGTTCAATGCCCCTGCGACTGCCGAACGTCTTCGCCACATCCTTCCACATCGGCGTATCAACGCCGCCCGGGGCAATGGCGTTGACGTTAATCCCATCAATGGCGAGTTCTATCGCGGCCGCCTGCGTCAAGCTGATGACGGCCGCCTTGCTGGCGCTATAGAGTGGGGTTTGAGGATCGCCGCGCCGGCCCGCGACGGACGCGATATTAATGATGCGGCCCCCGCGTCCAACCGCAACCATTGCTGCCGCCGCCTTTTGTGTTACGAAGAACAAGCCTTTGACATTGACGTTGAAGATCCGGTGGAAGTCCGCTTCATCCGCTTCCCCCAGCGGAGCGCCACTGTAGACGCCCGCGCTGTTGACTAGAATGTCGAGGCCGCCCGCCTCGGAAATGATGAAGCGAATGGCGTCATCGATTGATGCGTTGCTGGCGACATCGACACCGAAGCCGATCGCACCGCTGCCGATTGCTCTGGCTTTTGCGGCAGCCGAATCGCTATTCAAGTCGGCCACGAAAACCCTGGCGCCAGCAACGGCATAGGCCTCGGCTATCGCTCCCCCGATCCCACTGGCACCTCCCGTCACCAGAGCAAACTTTCCAGACAAATCGATATTCACCCCTAGTCTCCCGAGATTTGCTATATAACTGGCAAGATCGCGTGCGGCTTCTTCGATCAACCGCAGAGTGGCTCGAGGAAATCCATGATCTGCGACGTGTACGTCGGGCCATGGTCGAGTGCGACGTGGACATCGGCGCCATCGATCGTGACGTGGCGACAATTGGGTATCAGGAGCGCCACAGCATCGGAGTCCTTCTGCAGCGGATCACGGGATCCGCTAATTACCAGTGCCGGGCATTGAACGTTCGGAAGATCGGTTTTGCTGTATGCGTTCTGCTCGTAACAGGCCCGATGCGCGAGCGGCTCGCTAGCCCAGGAATTCAGGTGCTCGACAACTAAACGGTGTATTCGGCTAGCTGGCGTGTCGTTCTGAACGAACAAGCGTTGGAAATTCCATGCTTCGAGCAGATACTGACCACGGTCATCGAATGGAGGCACTTGAAGAACTTCTGGCGGCAGCAAAGCGTCGAGTGACTCGGTGTCTCGGCAAAGAACACCGTATATGACGATACTGCAGACGCGCTGCGGGTGCGACTCCGCCAATTTGACCGCGATCTCAGCACCGGTGTGAATGCCTATGATATGCGCTGCCTGTATCGCCATTTGATCCATGAATTCTGCGACATGATCGGCGTAGCGCTGCATGGAGATGGGTCCGGGCAGCGGGTCTGAGCCACCGTGCCCGGGAAGATCCAGGGCAAACACCTGGTATCGGGTAGAAAGAGCCGGGATGACGTTTTCAAATTCGCGATGACTGGCTCCGGCATGATGGAGCAGGATCACCGGCGGCCCGGATCCTTCGATCGCATAGTGAGCCTGTCCGGTCGATACATTTGCATAGGCGCGCATACATCCCTCCAACGTTGTCGTTATTCGTTGTAATATTTGGGCGTCCAATGCTGCGGATCGGATAGATAGGCGGCTGCATCTTCGGGAAGGACGCCATGCCCGTAAACGGGACTGTCCATTTCGCAGAGGGGCAACTTTTCGAGCCCTCCGACATCAAAGGGCGTAAAACCGCTTTTCTGGATGAGCTCGACAGCGACGCTTTTGGCATCGCCATCGTCCCCGCCGCAGAAGACCGCCAACGGCGGCGTGCTGGCATCCTCGATGATCTGGTCGATGAACCAGTAAGGGATGCAATTATATGCTTTGACGAAGTGAGCGGAAGGAAACTTCCGGGCGTTAAGCTCACCCGTCGAACGAGCGCCGACAACGGCTTTCGGTGTCCAGTCGTCATTGTAGGAGTTCGTGGTGTCGATAACCGTCTTTCCGGCGAAGAAGTTGGTCTGCTCGGCTATGGCATCGATCCTCCAACAAACCGGTGACAACAACACCACGTCCGAGAATGCCATCGCATCGGCTATGCTGCCGCAGCCCGCCCGACCATCGCAACAATCGATGATGGCGTTGACCTTATCCTGATCGCGATACTCGCAGACCATGATTTCGAGGCCGTTGCGAGCCCACAAACGTGCCAGTCCCCCGCCAATGCGGCCAGGTCCGATGACTGAGATTCGCATTGTTTATCCCCTACATGAGTCCGGGATGGCGAAAGATGCTGCCATCGTTTGGGATCTGTTAGAGCAACTTAATGCCCTGCCAGCGGGTCCAGGATGCTGTAGAAATGACTGTCGCGGGTCAGATTTCGATCGAAATTATTTCCCGACGCGGTCTTTTCCGGTGATTTCTGGCCGATCGACCAGTCGAACAGGATTTGAAGGTCCGCAATCCTCCAGATGCCGTCCCGGCGCTCGACACGGCTGACATAGCGGCAGCCGACCATATAATCATGCGGCTCGCCTGAATCCTTGTCGTCGTAGGTCGCCGCGTAGATGGCATAGGCTTCACATTGGGCCAAATCGCCATTCTGCGCGATGCCGGCATTCCCAATGAAATGATAGCGCATCTTGAGATTGATCGCGCTCTTCGCGAACATCTCGCAAAATTCGTGCGCGTTGAGATCAGCCTGATCGAACTTGAACCTGGCATCCGGGTGGAAGCAGGATTTCGCCGCCTCAACGTCTATCCAGTCGATGGCGCGCGCAAAACGCCATGTGATTAGGTCTTCGATCGCGTTTCGATCGAGCAACGATTGCAGAACCTCTTCGATATTCATGTCTATCTCCTATGCCTTTTGGAATTATTGTCATTAACCTGAACTTGAACAGATTATTTGGCGATCCGTACGACCAGACGCCCCCTGTGATTGCCAGTGAACAGGTCACCGAACGAGCTCGGGATCGCGTCGAAGCCTTCGCGTACGTCGACGTCGTAGCGAAGGACGCCTGCCGAGATCGCTTTTGCGAGATCCTCGAAGATGGACCGAATCCGGGCAGCGTCGATGAGTATGTCGGCGACCCGAAATGCGCGAATTTGGGCGGTATGGACGATGAGATTCCACAGATCGGGCGAATGCGAAACGCCCTGGGCATTATATTGAGAAATCAGACCGCACAGTGCGATGCGAGCATTCTTCCGCAAATTCTCTAGCGAAGCAGACAGACATTCTCCGCCGACGCCTTCGAACACGAGATCGATGCCATCGGGCATCTCGCGGCGGACAGCCTCCCGGAGATCGGGCTCCGCCTTATAGTCGATACAGGCATCGTAGCCATAACGTTCGACAGCCATCCTGCACTTCTCAGGGCCTCCGGCGAAGCCGACGACGCGACTTGCCCCATGCAGTTTGGCCAGTTGCCCGACAAGAGAACCCACCGCTCCCGATGCGGCGCTTACGAGCACAGTCTCGCCTGCCTGCAGTCCGCCAATGCCTATAAGGCCATAATGCGCGGTGAGCCCAATGGTCCCCAGGACATGAGTGTAGAGCGAAAGCTCATCGCTAAGATCAACCGGCGCACGGGAAAGCTGGTCTGCCTTCGTTACTACGAATTCGCTCCAACTGCCGAACCCGAAGACAAGATCGCCCACGTTCAATGATGCACTGTTCGTCCTCTCCACTCGACCTAAAACAATCCCCGGGACAGGATTTCCGAGCGGCACCGACGCGCGATATCCGCCGCCCTCATTGAGAAAATTCCTAATTGCCGGATCCATCGCAGCGAACAGGACGCGAAGGAGTACCTCGCCCTCTCCAGGCTCTGGGAGGGAAGAGTTTTTCTTGATGAAGTCCTCTGGCTTAGGATGTCCGATCGGTCGTTGGGCCAAGCACCATTGTTGATTGCCCTTCTGCGACATGGAAAACCTCGTTTGGAAATGTTGATGGCGGATGAAATGGGCTATTCGGACTGAGGAATATGAGCGGCGCCTGCTATCCAGGCGGCCACGCCCGCCGCAGGGATGGCACAAATCAACGCCTCACCGATTTCCTGGTCGCTGGCACCGGCGGCGCGGGCGCCCTTCACGTGCATTGCACACATCGGGCTGTAGTCTGCCGCCAGTACTGTCAAAAGCATCAGCTCGGCATATTTCTTATCGAGCGGATTACTTTCGATGCTGCCTTTACGCATGAGATAATAGGCATCGGCTCCGTCCGGGAGCAAATCGCACAACACCTGCAGCGGCGCCGGGACGGTGCCAAAATAGTGCTCGAAGTTCGCGTGTGCCTCACCCTTCGCAACATCGACCGTAGCGTTCGGTGCGGATGATGCCTTCAACTCTCCGAACTGGGCGGTCATGGCATCAAGATAGGCAAGGGCAGCGCCTTCTCCGCGCAGGCTGCTGAGGACGATCACGCCAGCGCTAGCAGACTCGGCGGACAGCCCAAACTCCTTGCCCCGCTTCAGTTCGCGCGATGCAATCCCGATATGGCCCTTGGCTGCGGCCGAGACCGCGACGAAAAGGGCTTTGATGCGACGCGGAAGCGCTCCGTCGCTCTCGATGATCGTGCGAAACTTCCGATAACCGGCGGCACTATAAGGAGCGCAAGCCTCAAATCCGGCCGCGCTCAGTAGATCACACGATTCGCCCATCTCAGACACCTCTCTTATGCCCGACCGCTCGGTCGGATGAGCCATCATTGCAAGTCCCTATCATCGAGTCAACATGGCGATGATCTCCGGAGGGACGGGGGTGAGTAGATTGGAAATCTAGAAATTTATCGTACTGAATACAAATATAAATATGTTTTATAGGGCATCAGCGATGATAGATTCTGGGCTGGGTCCTTCCCCAGAAAATTCGTGCCAAATTTTACTAGACCGTCCGGTCGGGCGTGTGTAAAGAGGGTGAGCCATACAGGAGAATAGGCAAATGGAGGGGAAGGTTTGCATCGTCACCGGCGGTGCCATGGGGCTCGGCTTGGCGGATGCTGTGACTTTGTCGCGTGAAGGCGCGCGCGTCGTCATCACCGACGTTAATACCGAAGCCGGTCGTCGCGCCGTTGAGGAGATGGGGCGGGGCGTGAAATTTGTCGCACATGATGTCACGCGGGAAGATCAGTGGGAGAATCTCGTTGACCAGGTGATGAGCGAATTCGGCCGTATCGACGTATTGGTCAACAATGCCGGCATCATCGCTGAAACAGAGATCGAGTCGACGGACCTTGATACCTGGCGAAAGGTGAACGCCGTGAGCGTCGAGGGGACGTTTCTCGGTTGCAAGCATGTCATCAAGGCAATGCGCACTTTGACGGACGATCCTGACTTCCGGGGGAGCATCATCAACATGTCGTCTGTCTGCGCGATTGTCGGGTTTCCGACAATCGTTGCCTATGCGGCAGCAAAGAGCGCTATTCTCGGGCTCACGAGGACGGTTGCGGCACACTGTCATGTGAACGCATTGCCGATCCGGTGCAATGCTATCCTTCCTGGGAACATGGACACACCAATGGTGCGTTCTTTCGTGGGCGATGCCGTTGCATCCGTGAGTAGCATGGGAACGGCGGCCGACATCGGAGAGGCGGTCCTGTACTTGGCCGATGATCGCTCCCGTTACCTCAACGGCGCCGAAATCGTCATCGACAACGGCATCAGAACGGTAGGTCGGATTTGATGCAGCTTACATGGGGATTTTGGCTGGATCAGCGAGCGCGGAAACGGCGCTAACCGGAACGCTTTCTCTCTATGGGGTTGGGGGCGACGAAGAGAATGTCCAATAACCTAGTCAACCGGAGTGTGCTGGTAACCGGCGGTGGCTCGGGGATAGGCGAAGCGATCGCGAGAGGTTCCGCCGCACGAGGCGCCATCGTCATCGTTGCGGACATCTCCGAAGCCGCAGCCCGAGCCGTCGCGGACGATATCTGCGCGGCCGGTGGCCGCGCAATTGCGAAGATCCTGGATGTTACAGATCCCTCAAGTCAGCGCGAATGCGTGGACGACATCGTTGCGCGTTTTGGTTCGCTGAACGCCGTGGTCAATAACGCGGGTGTGGCCGGGCCGCAGAAGATACTGGATCAGATAGACGAACGCGAGTGGCAGGATGTCCTGCGTATCAATCTCGACGGCGTTTTCCTAGGAATGAAATATCAAGCGCCCGCAATGGTGCGTTCCGGCGGTGGCGCGATCGTCAACAATGCCTCGATGTTTGGCCTAGTCGCGCGGACATCCATGGCCGCCTATATTGCATCCAAGCACGGCGTGATCGGCCTAACAAAGGCGGCTGCGCTTGATTATGCCGGCACAGGGTTAAGGATCAACGCCGTTGCTCCCGGCGTGATCGATACGCCCCTTCTGCGCGCAAATGCCGATGCGCCGGAAGCTGACCGGCTGCAAGCGCTTCATCCCATTGGCCGGCTTGGAACGCCAGATGACGTCTCGAACGTCGTGAATTTCCTTATCTCGGATGAGGCCGCATTCGTAACCGGCGCGGTGTTCTCAGTCGATGGAGCTTACACGGCCCAGTGAACAACCACAGCTAAAATAGGGGAGAGAGTAACATGAAGAGATTTAAGGCACATTCTGTATCGACGATTTCGATGGCAGCTCTTGCTTCGGCTATGGGATGCGGATCCGCCATGGCGCAGGATGCAGCTCCAGCCGCGTCGGAACAGCCTGCGGTAACTTCGGGCCAACTTGAAGAGATCGTGGTGTCCGCCCGCAGGCGCTCCGAAGATGTCCAACACACGCCGGTTGCGATTACTGCCATCTCTCCGGCCCAGCTCGAATCCACCGGTGCGATCAAGCTGTCCGAACTTCAGGGCGCGGCGCCTAATGTTCTCATCACACAGCAGGCTTCGGGCGGTGCAGCAGCGAATATCTCGATCCGTGGCCTCGCATTTGCGGACGTCGACAAGTCACTGGAGCCATCCGTCGCGGTCATGATTGACGATGTCTTTATCGGAACGAACACGGGTCAGCTGCTGGACCTGTTCGACATCGAATCTCTAGAAGTCATGAGGGGTCCGCAAGGAACGCTGTTCGGAAGGAATACGATCGGTGGCGTTATCAGCCTCCGCCGTAGTCGGCCAACGGGGGTGCTCGGTGGCAAGTTGGGCGTCGAATATGGTAGCTATAATACCTTTACTGCCCGATCGGTCCTTAATCTTCCCACGGTCGGGGACATCCTTTCGACGAAGCTCTGGTATTTTCATACTCAAAGTGACGGATGGTATAAGCAGTTCGGCACCGGAAAATCCCTTGGAGGCAACAACAACGAGAATTTCGGCGCTGCATTTCTTCTCAAACCGAGCAGCAGTTTTGATGCACTGCTGACGATTGAAAAGCAGGTGCAGGACGCTGAACCGGCCAATTCTAGCATCACGGCAAGCGGAGAGATTTTTTGCTCCGCTTTTCCTGCCGGAGCTTGCGACCGCAACACAAAGGGTGATGCCTATACCGCCTTCACGTCGCCGGCATCGGCGGCAGACGGTAAGCAGCACTACTCGAAATATTCGGCGCCCGCGCTTACTCTTCAGGTCAACTGGGATCTTGATGCGATCAAGATTACATCGGTCACGAGCTATAGGAAATCGAAAGAAGATATGACGATAGACTATGGCACCTATGGCGTTTATGACGTACGCCGTAGGCAGAATTTCCACCAATTCAGCCAAGAGCTGCGTGGTTCGGGCAAAATAACCTCAAGCTTGGACTATGTTGCTGGTGTGTACTATTTCGCCAGCCGATACCATGTGCTTCAGGATACGTGGATCTTCGGAACCAACACGGGAGCACCCCAAAACACGACCGGGTGGTCGAAGAGCTATGCGGCCTTCGCGGATCTCAACTGGAGTTTCGCATCCGAATGGCGCCTTTCTGTCGGGGGTCGCTACACCCATGATCAAAAGCAGCAGGATACGGCCTTGGGAGTGACCGATTTCGGCAAGGTCGCAGCGAGCTGGAACAAATTCACGCCTAAAGTTTCGATCGACTATCGGCCTTCGAACGATGTCATGGCCTATGCGAGCTGGTCACGAGGTTACAGGGCCGGAGGCTTCAGTGGTCGTGGTCTGACGGCATTGACCGCGACGACACCGTTTGATCCTGAAACCGTCGATTCCTTTGAAGTGGGTCTCAAGACTGCATGGTTCGATCGTCATCTATTCTTCAACACGACAGGCTTTTACACGAAGTATAAAAATCTGCAGCAGAATACTACCGTGCCGGGTGGCCCTACGGGCAATCAGACGCTGGTCACCAATGTGGGCGCTGCCAATATATGGGGTCTGGAAGTCGACCTCACCGCCAAGCCGGTCGATCGCCTCACCATACGCGGGTCTGTCGGCTATCTCCATTCGAAGTTTCGTGGTTTTCTGTCCGACGAAGCAGTGGGTAGCTCTATCAGGACGTTCGATTACTCCGGTGTCGACCTGATCTACGCACCGAAGTTTACCGCATCGGTAAGCGCCGATTATGTTATCCCGAGCTCGGCCGGTGATTTTACATTCAATTCCACTTTCCGCTACATAACCCGCTATGACCAGCAGGTCGCGCGCGAATTCGATCTGCCAATCCCGGTGAGCGGGATCATTATCGTTCCCAATAACGACCTTCGGGTTCGGACCGATACTCTGACACTGTTGGACGCAAGCATTTCATTCAAGCCGGCGATGTTCAACGATAAGGTGAAACTGGGGGTCTTCGCTAGGAACCTGCTGGATGATCGAGGCACCGACACGGCCTTCACCGTCAGTGGGCTCTGGAGTTTTGCTACGGCGCGGGAGCCGCGCGTCTTCGGCGGGCAGATCGGGTTTGAATTCTAAGAGCCCATCCGAGAAAGGGTTGAGTGACCGGGATTGCCGAGGGTGAGATCAATCCCGCGACAATGCCGCCACTGATTGCGCGGGCGTTGTCGTTGCTTACGCTTTATCTTGATGACAGGCTGATCGGGACCGCAGCAATCAAGCGGCCGTTTGCCGCGCATCATCAGAACGAATTCGCCAAGGCCAAGGTCGGGGTATTGGCGGCGACCTACCCGGCTGAACTCGGCTGGATAGTGGTGGACAGTGTCTTCAGGCGGCAGGGTCATGGTCGTGCCCTGGTCGGCCATGCGACCTGTCAGCTCGATGGTAACGCAGTCTATGCCACGACCAAATCTGACACAATGCGCGCCATGCTTCTTGAATTCGGCTTCAGGCCAATAGGCGAAAGCTATCCTTCGGAGCGTGAAACGACCGTGTCGCTTAGCCTGCATGTCCGCGAGGCGTCATGATCGACGCGAAGATCTATGCGGTCCGGGCGAACTATGATGCCTATTACAATTGGTGGTTTCTCGAAAACCTGTTGATCGGCGCGAATGGCGAGCCCGTGTGGAAGCGCCGCCGCCGACAACTCGGGATGGGTGTGCCGCCGCGTGCCGAGGTCGAGCGAGACGAGGCCGAAGCCAAGCAGCTGGCGCGAAAACTGACGCGCGAACAGGGGCACGATTTCGATATAGCAGCGCTTGGAGAGAATGGCCAAAGCTCGACAATGCTGAAGCTGTCCAAGGCGTACCTCGCCTCCCGCCGGCGCGAAGACGAAGAGGCTGTGATGTTCGTCGAGGGCAAGAGGCGTCACGCCGGCACGGTCGCGCCGCCTAGAACCGCTATCTCCGCAGGTAGTGAGGAAGACGCGGACGACATCCATCGTGCGTTACAAGAGTTGCCCTATCTTCGCACGATCGTCGTTGGCCGCGGCGTTAGCCGGTCACTGGCTCATTCCACGGATGGCTTGAACTGGCGGCGGCTCACGAATGGCTATATCTCGCGGCAAGCCGCGACCTGGGAGCATAGAGCGCGGATCGCCGACGCTTTTGGCTTGCAACCGGCCCAGCATTGGGGGCGGACCAAGGCGGCAATCCGAAAGATGTTGCTTCCGCGAGCGATCGATATGCTCCAGCTACAGCCGATGAAGGAGATGCTCGCCGATATGATGATCACCAAAATGGCGGCATAAAGACATCCGGGATTAGCTTAACTTCGCCGCCAAACTGTCCAAGAAGACGGCACCACCCCAAATGGCCAGCGCGAACTCAGACTTCTCTCGCTTTCCCACGCGTGCTTAAGATGTTTTCCGCGGCGAGAAACGCGAAGGTCATAGCTGGACCAATTGACGCACCTGCTCCAGCATAGCCGAAGCCCATGATCGATGACGCAACATCTCCGCATGCGTATAGGCCATCGATGGCCTTATCGTCGCGTCCGATGACGCGAGCGTCGGCATCAACCTCCAGGCCACCCTTCGTTCCGCATAGGGCGGGCGAGATCGGAACAGCGAAGAAGGGTGCCTTAGCGATAGTCCCCAAGCACGGGTTGGCCCCGTAACCGACCTCTCCATTGAAAATCTGGTGAGCGTCACCGCCACGACCGAATTCCCGATCGTATCCAGATCTAGCAGCATCGTTCATGATCGTGACGGATCTCACGAGCTCATCGGCCGGCACTGACAACATATTTGCAAGACCTTCGATGGTATCCGTGCAACGCCAATTGTCCGGCATCGTTGTAGAGAAGCGCAGGAAATTCGGTGACGAAATTCCGTGCACTAACTCCCGCGCACTTCAGGACAGCGGTGAATGAACGCTGCCACCAAGTTCATGTCCCGGCTCCCCAAAACGGATCAGGAAGCGGCAAATGTCGGACGCTGTTGCAATCTGATCGAAGCGCCTAAATCCGTTTTGCCCTCGACTCGCTCCCGCGATAGGAGGTGGTCATGGAACTGCCGCCCTTTCTCCTCGACCACTGGCTTTCCGCCTACGACTTTGCGGAGCCGCCGATTGCCTTCAATCTCGCGTCCAGCACCGGGCCGCGATGGTCGATCGCTGAGATCGCCGGGCTTGGTCTCAAACGACCCGGCATCGACGCAACCGTCCTGAGCTACGCGCCCCCGGCGGGCGGGCACGAGTTGCGCGAGGCAATCGGAGATTTCCAGAAGGTCGATCCCGAATCCATCGTCGTGACGACGGGTTCGTCCGAGGCGCTGTCCATCCTGTTGTGTCTTCATTCCCGACCGGGCGGCAACGTCGTCATGCCCGATCCCGGCTATCCCGCTTATGCGGCGATGGCCCAGGCGTGGGGTCTCGCCAATCGGCTCTACGCTCTCATGCCTGACGCGGGTTTCGCGCAGGAGGCAGACGCTGTGTTGGCGGTGACGGACGCCGATACCGTCGCCGTCATCGTCAACACGCCGCACAACCCCACCGGATCAGTGATGGAACGGGCCGAGATCGCGTATCTTGCCCAGCAGCTGAAACCGCGCGGCATCCCGTTGATCATCGACGAGGTCTACCATCCGCTCTACTTCGGCCAGGCCCTGCCATCGGCCGCCGGCATCGATGGCGTGGTCGTGACGAGCGATCTGTCGAAGGCCTTCTCGCTACCCGGCCTGCGCACCGGATGGATCGTAGATCAGGATGCCACCCGCCGTAACCGGATCATCGACGCCCGCAGCTACTTCACAATCAGCGGCTCGCCGCTGACGGAGGTGGTGGCGGCGCATGCGTTACGCGAGCGGCATCAGATTCTGTCTCGGCTCGATCTGGTCGCCGCCGCCAATCTGGCGCATTTGGACGACTTGATCGCCACGACCGGCGGCATCCTCTCATGGGTGCGGCCTGGCGGCGGTACGACCTGCTTCCCGTGGTTCACGGATGGGCGGAACAGCAGGCCGTTCTGCCAGGCATTGGCCGATCGCGGCGTGCTCGTCGCTCCGGGCGATTGCTTTGGTCACCCGGCGCATTTGCGCATCGGTTTCGCTCAACAGGCCGACGATTTCGATGTCGCGCTTGGGACGATCCGGGATCATCTCTCGATCGAAATTCCAGCCTGACATATCGTGGGGTTTGGAAAGAAGCGCCATTTGTTAGAGGCTGATTGCAACGTTTCGGCATAGGTGCACTTCAGAACGGTCGCTATCGGGCCGTATCGCCTGGGCCTGTAATGTCTAATACCAGCGCTTGGTGACGAGAGCCTTCCGTCTTGCTCAGCCCCTCCCCTTCAGGGGAGGGTTTGGGGTGGGACCCAACCAAGGCTGCTTTGGTCGATCGTTGTTGTTATAAACACTGTCGCTGCAGCGCGCGGCGAGGCGGGTTCCGCACAAATGAAAGTCACGGGCGACCAGCGCGCACTGTACGAAGCCGCGAACGCACAGGAGGAGATGTCGGCACGACCTATGTTCAAGGATTTCTGATCCCGTCGCACGACAAGGCAGGTTATGCCAAGATGGCGGCAGAAGCTGCGCCGATCTTTCAAGATCACGGCGCACGTCGAATCGTCGAGACCTGGGCCGTGGACGTGCCCGACGGCAAGCGCACCGACATGAAGCGCGCAGTCGCGCTGGAAGACGGTGAGAGTGTTGTTTTCTCGTGGATCTTCTACGACGACAAGGCGGCATTCGATAACGCGCATGAGGGTATCATGAAAGACGAGCGCATGAAGATGTCCGAAAGCCCGATGCCGTTCGACGGAAAGCGGATGGTCTTCGGCGGGTTCGACGTCGTCTACGACAGCGGCGATGGCGGCGCATTCGGCTTCGTCGATGGCATGGTCGCCGCGGTGCCGAGCGATAAGCGAGAAGATTTCGTCGCCTTCGCCGAGGGCCACGGCGCATTCTTCAAGGAAAAGGGCGCGCTTCGTGTCGTTGACGGGTGGGGTGCCGACGTGCCCGAGGGCAAGGTGACGGATTTTCGTCGCGCAGTCGACCTGGCGGAAGACGAGACGGTTGTGTTCGGTTGGATCGAATGGCCCGACAAAGCGACCCGTGACGCCGCCTGGGCCGCGCTGATGAGCGATCCACGAATGGCCAGCAACAGGCCGACGTGGAACGGACCGACCGCGATTTTCGGCGGCTTTGCGCCAGTGTTCGATACCGCCCACGCATAGGAGAAAGAGGATGGCGATCCACGGAAAGTCGTCATTTCTGTCGGCCGCCGCAATTAACCGCATCGTCTCCTAAAGTGCCCTGCCTGATAGCGGACCCCGAGCAAAAGGAGACATACGGCGTCCCACCGACGAATGGCAGTTTCGGAGAAAGCTGCCGAACGCTCGTCTAGTCGAGCAATTCTCTTCATGAAGGCTCGACGAATTCCACGAGCGTCAGCAGATACCTTTCCATTCAGTACTTGTAGCTGACTGTCACGCCATAAGTGGCCGGCTGCCCCGCATAGCGGACCACAACGTCGGACTGGGCGAAGACATTGTCGTAGACATATTCGTTGAACACGTTCTTGCCCCACGCCATCACCCGCCAACGTCCATTTTGGGCCTCGAATCCGGCGCGAAGGTCAACGATCGGCACACCCTGAATGTTGTAGATCTGGCGCCCGCCGATGATCACCTTGTCGCCCCCCACGATAGACGTGGTATCCGAACGGAAACGCACGCCGCCACCGACGAAGGGCTGGACGCCGGCGGCATCCCACTCATAATCGCCGCTCATCGATGCCTGCCATTTGGGCGTATAGGGCACTAATGCGCCCGAAAAGTCTGCGAACTGGCCTCCTGAATTTACGCCGACGAACTGGGTGACCTTGGCATTGGTGTAGGCGGTCGCGAAGGTGAAGGTCATGCCGCGCGTCGGCCGCGCCGTCGCTTGCAGTTCGACGCCCCAGACTCGCGATTTGGGAATGTTCACGAGCGCCTCGATCAGGCCGAAGACGGGATCGATGTCCTTCGAACGAAGCTGCTTGTTCTTATAGTCGTAATAGAACACGGCGCTGTTAACCGAGAGCGCACGATTGAGCATCGTCGCCTTCACGCCCGCCTCATAGGCAAGTACGGACTCCTGCTTGACGGCAAGATATTGTTTATAAAGCGCGGCACCGTTAACCGGGACGCTGCCTGCCTTATAGCCCTTGGCGACGTTGGCATAGAATAGCACGCCATCGGTGGGCTTGAAGTCGATACCCACTCGCCAGGACAGGTTGTCCTCCTTCAGCGTCTGGCGGAAGGGAGCGCCTGGCAGATTGTTGGGGTTGAAGTGATAGCAGTCACCCGGCCGAAGATTGACGTTATTGCCGTAGATCGCCAGCGCCAGGAAATCGAAAAAGGCATTGCTGGCACCATTATCCTTGTCGAACGTGCAGTTTTCGGCGGTGCGCCTGCTATCCGTGTAGCGTGCGCCGCCCTTGATCGTGAACTTCGATGAAAGGTCATATTCGACATTGCCGAACGCCGCCTTGTTCTCGAGTTTCTGATCCGTGTAGAAACCCGATGCGAAGATCCCCAACGCCGGAAAGGTGGACGAATCCTTGAAGTTCGAGACATAATCTTCGCGGACAGAGCTATTCTCATAGTTTCCGCCGGCTACCCACCTAAATGCGCCATGTGATCCATTGGCAAGGCGTAATTCCTGTGTGAAAGTATTGATATGACCTTTCTGGCTAACGAGGTCAAAATTGTTGAAGGATTGTCCGTCTCCTTCCGGAACCTGGTCGACATGATATTTGGCATATGATGAGATCGACGTCATCGTAATCTTGTCCGTCAGATCTACTTCCGCTCGCAGCGCAGTCTGCCAGAAAGCATTGTTCGCGTGCGGTCTCGCATTTGTCGACCAGTCGGCGGCGCGCGTCTTTTCGGGCGCCAGCGGATAATTGACGACGGCGGGAAGGGCGCAACACGGCTGCTGCGGTTGTGCCAGAATATATTGTGCGGCAAGCGGATCGGACTTGTCCCTCCAGCCGTTGACGTTGAGCATCAGGCGGACGCCACCGGCAGGTTCATATTCCAGCAGCAAGCGACCGGCATAATATTTCGCCTCGCCCAATTTGTCATTGCGCGTATAGCTGTACTGCCAGTCGTCACCGTGGAGCGCATCGAAAGATAAGCGCGCCTTGAGCGTGTCGGTGATCGGGCCGCTGACATAGCCCTGCGCCTGGATTGTGTTGAAACGCGCGTAGTTGAGCGACAGGCCGGCGTTGAAGGCATTGGTGGGCTTGGCGGTCACATAGTTGATCGCGCCGCCGGTACTGTTTTGCCCGAATAGCGTACCCTGCGGCCCCTTCAGCACCTCCAGCCGTTGCAGGTCGAAGGCGGAATGCTTGGTCATCGCCGGGAACTGGAGCGGAATCTCGTCCGTATAGACGCTGACGGTCGGATAGCCGGCGAGCGAGCTGTCGTAGAAACCGACGCCGCGCAAGGTGAAGACTGGGGTGCTGGTCGCGGTCGCGGCGTAGGACAGGCCCGGAACGGCACTGGCCACGTCCGAGAGCGAGGTGATCTTGCGCTTTGCCAGTTCCTCGCCACTGAACGCCTCGATCGTAAGGCCGACATCATTTATCGACTGCTCGCGCTTCTGCGCGGTCACGATGATCTCGTCGTCATATGCGGGCTTCGTATCCTGCGCAAAAGCCGGCTGAACGATGGCCAGGGCCAACAGGGAGCCGCAGCAAAAATATCGCGTCTTCATCATCTTTCATTCCTCTCCGAATCTATCGTTGTTCTTTGGCTGAAGTTTTGAATGCGATGGTGGCGTCCCCCGGTGTGGTGCCCAACAGTCCGTGCCCGCCCGAACTCACCACCACATATTGGCGCGATCCCTGGGTGAAGGTGATCGGCGTTGCCTGAGCCCCCGCCGGCAGGCGCGCGCGCCACAGCTCGGAACCGTTGCGTAGGTCAAAGGCGCGCAGATAGTTGTCCATGGCGGCTCCGATGAAGACGAGATCGCCATTGGTGGTCAGCGAGCCGCCGACGTTGGGCGTACCGATGCGCAGCGGGATGCCGGTGTGGAGGCCGAGCGGACCGAAGTCGCGACCGGTTCCCAGCGGAACGGACCAGTTGATTTTCCGGTGCGCGATATCCACGCCGACGAGCTTGCCCCAAGGCGGTGCATTGCACGGGACGCCTAGCGGGCTCAGGAACGGCTTTTGCATCCAGCGATAGGGCGTGCCGCGCATTTCGGCACCTTCGGGGGCGGTTTTGCTCCGTTCATCCGCCGTGGCGCCGGCCTTGTCTTTGCGTACGAGCTGGCCGAGCCAGGGAATCAGCGTGATGTTCGCAACAAGCTGCTTGCGCGACGGATCGTAGGACAGGCCACCCCAGCTCATCGTTCCGGTGAGCCCGGGATAGATCAGCGTGGTATCGGTTCCAGGTGCCGTGTACGCGCCCTGGTAGCGGGCTTTGCGGAAGGCGATCCGGCAGATCAGCTGGTCGAGCGGGGTGAGCCCCCACATGTCCGCCTCGTGCAGCGGCGGCGGCATCAGCGAAAGCGCTGAATAGGGCTGGGTCGGACTGTGCGGTTCTTCGGGCAAACCGCCTTTGGGCACCGCTGTTTCGCCCACCGGTACGATCGGCTTGCCAGTCTTGCGGTCGAGCAAGAAGATATCCCCCTGCTTCGTGCCCTGGACGAGCGCCTGGCGCATGACCCCGTCGATATCGAGATCGGCCAGCAAAGCCTGCATCGACACATCGCGGTCCCAAAGATCATGATGGACGAGTTGGAAGGACCAGCGAGGCCGTCCGTCCGCGAGGGAAAGCGCCACCAGAGAGCTGCCATATTTCTCGTCGAAGCCGCGGCGTCCGGCCCCGAAGAAATCGGGGCTAGGGTTGCCGAGCGGGACATAGACAAGGCCCAGTTCGGCATCACCCGTCATCGGCGCCCAGGCATTGGGCGTACTGGCGGTATAATATTGCCCGGCCCCGGGCGCACCGACACGGCCCGGCACACCCATGTCCCAGGCCCAGCGCAAACGGCCCGTCCTGACGTCATAGCTTCGGATCACGCCCGACGGTGCGTTGATCGACTGGTTGTCGAGGACGAGGCCACCGACGATGACGTTGTCCCCGACGACCAGCGGGCCAGACGTCTGGTAGTTGAGGGTCGGGGCAAATGCGGGGAACCCGTCGCGCAGGTCGACAGCGCCATCCTTGCCGAAGTCACGGCATTGCTTGCCCGTGCGCGCGTCAATGGCGAGCAAGCGCGAGTCCAGTGTCCCGACAAAGATGCGGCGGGAGCAGGCTTCGGCCATACGCTTCGCCCCGTCCTCTTGCGCCGGATCGGACGTGGCGGGTGCCTGATAGCTGGCTAAGGTTCGGCAGGTGTGTGTAGCATAAGCTGCCGGCATGATCTTCGGATCGAAGCGCCAGCGCTCCTTTCCCGAAACGGCATCGATCGCGATGATCTGGTTCGAAGGCGTACAGCTGTAGACCAGATCCCCCAGCTTGAGTGGCGTGATCGCGAGCGAAGCGGCCGAAAGCCCCATATCGCCGCTATGGTGTATCCAGGCTTGTTCCAGGGCAGCGACATTTCCGGCATTGATCGCGGCCAGCGGGGAATGGCGCTGCGCTTCCGGGCCTCCGCCATAGCTTGCCCATTCCGAACTGGCCGGAAGGGGGGCTGCCTTTGCCGCATATGCGAGCCCAGGATCCGAACGCGCGCCCGTCACAAGACCCGTAACGAGAAAAGCGAGCAGCATGGCTATCGAAAGGACTGCCGAAAGCCCCGTCGGCAAGGCGCCGATGATTTTCTGCCCCGCTATTCCCGGAAGGAAGAACAGCAGGCCGATGACTGCAGGCCCGACGATACGCGGCATCATCAACCATGGTGCGAAGCCGACCTCGATCAGAGCGAAGACAATCGTGATACCAAGGAAGATCGCGTAGAAGCGATCGCCCCAGAGGCTTCCCGTGAAGACGAACCATGCTGACGGCAGGATCAGGAGTGCGGCGATCAAATAATAAGTTGCGCCGCCAAGCAAGAGCAGCTCGGTGCCGAAATAGGCGAGGAACAGGCCAATTGTCAGCAGCGCGCTGCCGGCGATGCGTGCCGGCAGGCCTGCCCTGCGTCCGACCTGCATAACTGTTTCACGATTGTCCATGGCGCGCGATCCAGCCGATCAACGCGCCGCGAGCGCGGCTTCGGTGGCTCGCTTTGTGCCGGCGAAGAACTCCCTGGTCACCGCCGGATCACCTGCGTGATCGAAAGCGGCCGAGCGTTGCACGTTGAGCCGGTTGACTACGGGCATCACATAGCGCTGCCAGAGCTCGTAGGATTTCTTCGTTGCCTCGAAACTGGCCCAATTCTGGGCATTGTGAAGAAAACAGCCGAAATCGCCTTGCTTTTCCTTGATGCGCCCCATCATTGCAATCGCATCGTCAGGCGTTCCGACCGTGATCCCGCCCTGTTCGATCAGATAGTCGATCGGGTCCCCTGTCGCGCCGGCCGTCGAATACCCCACCGGGCTGACGGTGTTGAAATAGGTGACCCATTTGTCGAAACCGAATTTGATGTTGGCGCGCGCCTGTTCGCGGGTCTCGGCGATGTGTACCGGCGCCACGAGCCTCAGGTTGTTGCGATGGAGCGTATGCCCGTTTTCAGCGGCGATTTCGTTGGCGATGGCCCAGTTTGTATCGAGCGCATCGAACGACCCCTTCTGGGTCGCGGCGAGGCACAGCATCGAGAAGCCATATTTGCCGGCCAGCTTGCCGCCCGACGGTGTCGCAACCGATGCCACCGCGATCTCCGGATGCGGGCGCGAATAGGGCAGATTGTGGCAGCAGGCATTGACCAGTTCGAACCAGTCGGACTTGTGCGTGACCCGCTCGCCCTTGAACAGGCGCACGATCACGTCGATAGCTTCGGCCATGCGGGGGCGCTGTACCATGGGATCGATGCCCATCTGGCTCGCATCTTCGGGAAGCACGCCCGGTCCTATGCCAATCATCAGCCGGCCACGGGTCTGGTGATCCAGCTGGATCAGCCGATTCGCGACCATCAGCGGATGGTGATATGGCAGCGAGATCACGCCCGTTCCCAAACGGATGCGGCTCGTCCTCTCCGCGGCGGCGGCAATGAACAGTTCGGGACTCGCGATCAGTTCATAACCGCCTGAATGGTGCTCGCCGATCCATGCCTCCTCGAAGCCGAGACGCTCGACATATTCGATGATTTCAAGATCGCGCTGGATGCACAGGGTCGGGTCTTCCTCGACCGGGTGGATCGGCGGAATGAAAAGGCCGCTGCGTATCCTCGTCGCCATGATTGTCCTCTCGCGCTGGGTGGCTTATTGGGCTCAACTTCGCTGCGCGAACGACCATCATCCAGTACCGTGGGACAAATCGGAGTGGCTCCACAGACAAATCCATGGGCCGGGCGGATGCGGGCAGGGATGGACGGCAAGGCGATGGTCGCCGCTGAATCGGCGATATCCATCCTTGCGCAATGACGGCGACGTCAGTTGAGGAAACGCTTCCTGAAGACGATCGGCGGCATTCCGAATGCCTGACTGAAGCTGCGGCTGAAATGCGATGCGCTGGCAAAGCCGACACGTTCGGCAATGTCGGCCATGCTCAGACCGATCTGGTCGCACAGCATCGATCGCGAGCGTTCGAGGCGCAGTTCCATGACAATCCGCTCGAAGCGTTTTCCCTGGGTCGAAAGGATCATGCACAGATAGCTGCGCGACATGGCAAGCCAGGCGGCAACGAAATCGATGGTGAGATCACGCTTGTCGAGATGCTTGTGAATGCAGTCGAGAATGCGTGCATAGTGCCGATCGACGCTGCTCGCCGCGCGCGGACCGCCGGTGGTGTTCTCGAACAGCAGCGAGGTCGTGAAATCGATGATCGACCTGTCGAGGATCGTACCGCTCGATTCCACGATCGATTCCTGCTGTTCCGCAACGCTGTTGAGCAAGGCGAACAGGATGGCCCCGACCCCGCTGCGATAACTTATCGGTGTGTGCAGATTCTTCTCGAGGCTTTCGCTCGACAACGAAAATGTTGCCGCAGGAATGTTCAACGCCAGGGCCCGGGCGGGCCCCAGTTGGCGCGTCTGGACCAGATGAGCATCCGAGAACAGCACGAGTTCTCCGGCTTGCACGCCCACTGTGCGAGTTCCATCGATGATCTCGAGTTCACCCTGCTTCACGAAGTGAAAAACGTAAATTCCGCGCCGGTTCTTGTTGAGAAAGCGTCCCTGAAAGCCACCAGATGCATAGCAGTCCGATAAAATACAAGCCGACAAGGCGATCTGCTTGATAGAAGTAGTAAAGTTATTCCGCCCGTGTAATTTATCGATACGATACGGAAAATAGCTCTCTTCTAAGGATGACTCGAATTTATTCAGGCTATCCATCCTCACCGCCAACTCCCAACTTTGCCAGACATTATTTTTTATTTTGGCTCAACGTTGTATCCCATCACCAAGATCAGCTGACAGCATCATATGGTAGTATTGCGAGAAAGTAAACCGAATGGTCGGTCGAACGAAGCGCGGTCGGGTGCGTTTGCGCGTGACTAACGGATGAAGTGTTGAACCGGTGCCGCCTCAGACGATTAGGCTAGGAGAGCAGGGACAAGGCTGGACGACGGCATTTAACACTAAATGATTGTTGTTCTTGACTATTGTTGGAATTATGTAGCAAATGAGCAAACCCTTCGGTCCACACCCTTTGAACGACCGATTTGAACAGCCGAAGTTGCGGACAAAGCCGCCGCTTTGCCTGAGTGCTACGACCGACTGAAAAGTCCCAAACGCCGCCTAGCTATCCCGCAACGGCCTGATGAACGAAGGGCAGATTTCAGGGAGCCGTTTCGAGCGGTCGAATGGCCGCTTTGTCGGCGGGATGGGACGTGGTCGGACCTCTATGTTTGAATGGCGGCTATCCGCGTTCTGGCGCTCAAAGCTGCTTGCCATGGCACGACAACCTTGCCGATATTCTGTCGAACGGTCGCTCGATGCTCGCTAAGTTCGCCAACCACGCCATGACGAGCGCAACATTACTAGCGCCGCATAAAAAACCACGCCGGCCACCAGCCAACGCAAGGTGGCAATTGGCATGGCTTTGACGAGGAATGCAGCCACCAATACCGCAGGAATAGCTCCTAGCGTCATGCCGGATGCCATGCTGATGTCAATTCGCTTCGACGCCAGGTGACGCACGCTGGCACTCGTCGCTGCAAGCGATGCGCCAACGGCCATGATCGGAAATACCAGCCGCGGATCGAGCCCCATTAGGCTGAGCAAGGCAAGGGTCGGAGCATAGTTGCCTACACCGTAGTTTAGCAGAATACCGAACGCAAAATTGGCCGCGACGGCGATGCTTGTCTGAAGCAGAGGCAGGCTGTTGGCTGTGCCGCCAGCCGGCATCATCCCCAGATTGGTTAGAGCGTAAAATATCGCTGCAAGGAGAAGCGCAGCTCCGACGACCGCCTGTACTATCGAGACGCGTGTTCCGGCAACAAGTCCAGCGCCGAGAACAGCGCCTGCGATCAAACCCAATGCACATCCTGCGAGCAGGATCGGATCGACAAGCACGCCCAGCAGGATCATGAATATGATGGCCTGTACGAGCGTCGGCAGCGTATATCCAACCAGCATGGTTGGAGGACTGAGGTTATCAGGGACCAGTTTACGTAGCTTGAACCACGTCATGGTTGGAGCCAGCGATCCGATCCCAAGCGTATCGAAAAAATTGGTGATTGCGCCGAGTATCGCACCCTCGGCACTTGGCTTGGTTCGCTGCCCTATGCCGGATGCAAACAACAGATATGCGTATATGATCGTGGCGAGAATAACGGGGATCAACAGGGAAATCAGCATGACCACCTTCGCTTTCAGCAGAAGTCATCGCCGTCGCTATTGGAATGCTTTTGCACGAAGCGGTTCACCTCACAATTGAATTGCGCGTCAGTGAGGATCCGCATGACGTTCGCTCGGTTTGGGACGACGAAGCCGGCGGGCATTCGTAAGGGCCGGCGAGGCTAGGTGTTTAGTCCCGTGGAGTGGTGATACGATTGATCGTCACCACTGGCGGGAGGAGCTATGGGGCAGGTTTTACACGGCAGCGCCCGCACGACTGAGGCGGTCCGTCGAGCGATACAGCGGAGTGAAGAGAGCATAAGAGCGCTGGCCAAGCGCCACGGCATCAGCCCGACCACGGTCCAGAAGTGGCGCAAACGGTCAAGTGTCAGCGATGCCGCCATGGGGCCGAAGGCCGTTCATTCCACCGTGCTCACGATCGAGGAGGAAGCGATGATCGTGGCTTTCCGCCGGCATACGCTGCTGCCACTCGATGACTGCCTCTATGGCTTGCAGCCGACGATCCCGCATCTCACCCGTTCGGCACTTCACCGCTGCCTGCAGCGCCATGGCATCAGCCGGTTGCCAGAGATGGAGGGCGACAAGCCGGCGAAGAAGAAGTTCAAAGCCTACCCGATCGGCTACTTCCATATCGACATCGCCGAGGTACGCACCGAGGAGGGCAAGCTCTATCTCTTCGTCGCGATCGACCGCACATCGAAGCTCGCTTTCGCCAGGCTCGTCGACAAGTCCAACACCGTCACGGCCACCGCTTTTCTCGACGAGCTGGTTGAGGCCGTGCCCTACGACATCCACACCGTGCTGACCGACAACGGTATCCAGTTCGCCGACCTGCCCAAGAACCGCAACGGTCCGACCGCCCGCTGGCGCGGCCATCCCTTTGATCGTGCTTGTTGGCGCCACGAAATCGAGCACCGGCTCACCAAGCCGAACCATCCATGGACCAACGGCCAGGTCGAGCGGATGAACCGCACCATCAAGGATGCCACCGTCAAGCGCTACCATTACGACAGCCATGATCAGCTCCGACAGCACCTCCAGCTCTTCATCGACGCCTACAATCATGCCCGCAGGCTCAAGACGCTGCGCGGTCTCACCCCCTACGAGTATCTCGCGCGCAGCTGGACAGAAGAACCCGAACGATTCAAAATCGACCCGTATCACCACTCCACGGGACTAAACACCTAGATCGCCGTTCTCCGCGAGATCAAACACAATTTCTGCGCGGATGGCGCTGGCCGAAGTGTCCCCTATGCGGTCGAACGCATGTTGGCGGCATCCCCGACATCAGGTTCGGCCAAATTTCCAATTTCAACGCCGGAGGGGGAAGCGTCATCCGATCAACGATCTATCCCTTCGCCCGCAAGGTCCGTACGAGTATGGAATGATGCCGAATTACGATCATGTGCGTTGTGCCTGGGCTGAAAACGATGCGCTGATGCGCAGCTATCACGATGAAGAATGGGGTCTCCCCCAGCACGACTCCCGTATGCTGTGGGAGATGCTCATGCTGGAGGGCTTCCAGGCCGGTCTCGCTTGGATCATCGTGCTGCGCAAGCGCGAGGCATTCCGCAAAGCCTTTGCGGGCTTCGACCCGGCGCAAGTGGCGCGGTTCGGTGAGGATGACGTAGTACGCTTGATGGCCGATCCCGGTATCGTCCGAG
>Ga0207647_10000850_pt1 | contig 23703 bp, 29 predicted proteins | sample KBSCornC2_FD_184295 | JGI IMG/M metagenome (GOLD analysis project Ga0207647, IMG submission 184295) | Corn rhizosphere microbial communities from Kellogg Biological Station, Michigan, USA - C2 (SPAdes) (version 2) | ecosystem: Host-associated > Plants > Roots > Rhizosphere ... | reverse complement strand
GCTCTGCAGCGGCGACCGATCCAAGGTTTCTTGGACGCAGGTCGAGACCGGCAGCGCGATCACCTGGAAATACCCCAGCTGCATTTTGAAGGGCGATGGCAGCGTCGGCGAATTCTATTCGGTCGCGCTGACCAACAACCGCCAGCAGGCCGACACCGGCACCAAGATGATTCACATCGGCGCCAACACGCGCTCGACCATCGTCTCCAAGGGGATCAGCGCGGGCCGCAGCAACAACACCTATCGCGGACTGGTCCGCGTGCTCCCGCGTGCCGAGAATGTGCGCAACTTCACCCAGTGCGATTCATTGCTGCTCGGCAGCGACTGCGGCGCGCACACCGTGCCCTACATCGAGGTCAAGAACCCGACCGCGCAGATCGAGCATGAGGCGACGACATCGAAGATCAGCGAGGACCAATTGTTCTACGCGATGAGCCGTGGGCTCGACGCCGAAAGCGCCGTGGCGCTGATCGTCAACGGCTTCGCGCGCGAGGTGCTTAAGCAGCTGCCGATGGAGTTCGCCGTCGAGGCGCAGAAGCTGTTGGGGATCAGTTTGGAAGGAAGCGTCGGATGATGGATGGACATGGCGGCGATTGTGGTGGCGGCGACCATTGTGTCTCCGGCGAAGGCGGTGGCGACGGCATGGCCATCGAAGTCGGCAATCCCCCCCAACCCAATCCGATCGACGAGCGGCCGAAAATCAATGGCGCGCCCATCACCGATCAGACTCACGAAATTGTGATCAAAAAGAACGATGCTGACGATTAAAAACCTCCATGCGACCGTCGCCGATAAGCCGATCCTGAACGGCGTGTCGCTCGACGTGCCCGCGGGCGAAGTGCACGCGATCATGGGTCCCAACGGTTCGGGGAAGTCGACGCTCGCTTACGTGCTCGCCGGCCGCCCCGGCTATGCGGTTAGCGAGGGCGGCGCGACGTTCGACGGCCGCGACCTGCTCGCCATGGAGCCGCACGAGCGCGCCGCGGCGGGCCTGTTCCTCGGCTTCCAGTATCCGGTCGAAATCCCCGGCGTCTCCTACCTCCAGTTCCTGCGCGAAAGCCTCAATTCGCAGCGCCGTTCACGCGGCGAGGCTGAGCTGTCGGGCGCGGAGTTCATCAAGCTCGCCCGCGAACAGGCGAAGCTGCTTGGAATGGACTCCGAGATGCTGAAGCGCCCGGTCAACGTCGGCTTCTCCGGCGGCGAAAAGAAGCGTGCCGAGATGGTCCAGATGGGCATCATGCAGCCCATGTTCGCGGTGCTCGACGAGACGGACAGCGGGCTCGACATCGATGCGTTGAAAAGCGTCGGCGCGGGCATCAACCGGATCATGCGCAGCCCCGACAAGGGCGTGCTGCTGATCACCCATTACCAGCGGCTGCTCGACTATGTGGAGCCGGACAAGGTGCACGTGCTGAACGCCGGCCGAATCGTCCGGTCGGGCGGCCCGGAGCTCGCGAAAGCGCTCGAGCGCGAAGGCTATGTGGAGGCCGCCGCATGACCGCGCCCTTCCCGACGCACAAGCAGGAGGAATGGCGCTACGCCGACCTCGATGCGCTGCGGCCGGTGTGGCAGCAGTTCGCCGAACCGCTGACCCTCACCGTCGGGCCCGGCGAGAGCTTCGAGAAAATCTGGCTGCCGGGCGACGAGGACGTGCTGGTGCGCCGCGTTCAGATCGCTCTCGAAGCCGGAGCGAAAGCGCGAATCTTCGTGCTCAACGCCGCCCCGGAATATGGCCGGATCGAGCTCGAGGTGAGCCTCGCGGAAGGCGCGGATTTCGAGCTGTTCGGAGCGAACATCGGCACCGGCCTGTCGACCAACGAGATCGTCACCAACGTCAGGCACGTCGGCGTCGGCGGTCGCTCGCGTCAGACGGTGCGATCCGTTCTGAACGGCAAGGCGACCGGCTCCTACCTCGGCAAGGTCGAGGTCGCGCGCGGGGCGCAGCAGACCGACGCCGAGCAATCGGTGAAAGCGATGCTGCTCGATCGCGGCGCGACCGCGAACTGCAAGCCCGAGCTCGAGATTTTCGCCGACGACGTGAAGTGCGCGCACGGCGCCAGCGTTGGCGAATTGGAGGCAATGCAATTGTTCTATGCCGAGAGCCGCGGGCTCGATCCGGCGAGCGCCCGCGCGCTTCTCCTCGAAGGCTTCGTCATGGGATTGTGGGACAGCGCGAAAGACGCCGATGCGATCGGCGAGGCCGCGCGCGAGGCGTTGCAGAAGGTCGTGGGATGAACCGCGAGACCCAACTCATCGCCAACAGCATGCTGTCGGTGCGCGACCAGTTTCCGGCGATAGCCGGCTGGCATTATCTCGACAGCGCCGCCACCGCGCAAAAGCCGCAGGTGGTGATCGACGCGATCACGACGGCCTATTCGCGCGATTATGCGACCGTGCATCGGGGCGTCTACGAACGCTCGGCGGCGATGACTCAGAGCTATGAGGATTCGCGCGCCGCCGCGTCGAAGCTGATCGGTGGCCAGGCGAACGAGCTGATCTTCACCCGCGGAGCGACCGAGGCGATCAACCTCGTCGCGCGGACGCTGCCGAAAGACGGGCGCGGCCGCGTGTTGCTGTCGACTCTGGAGCATCACAGCAACATCGTTCCGTGGCAGCTCGCCGGTTACGAAGTCGATGCGGTGCCGCTGACGAGCGACGGACAGATCGATCTGGACGCTGCGGAGGCGATGCTGACCGAAGACCATCGGGTCGTCGCCTTCGCGCATGTCTCCAACGTGCTCGGGTCGATCCTCGATGCGAAGCGCGCAGCCAAGATCGCGCATGCGAAAGGCGCGCTGCTCTTGCTCGACGGCTGCCAGGCGGTTCCACGCCTCCCCGTCGACGTCGCTAAGATCGACGCCGATTTCTACGCTTTCTCCGCGCACAAGCTCTACGGGCCCACGGGCATCGGCTGCCTGTGGGGCCGCGCCGAGCTGCTGCAGGACCTGCCGCCGTGGCAGGGCGGCGGGGCAATGATCGAGAAGGTGACGTTCGAGGAGACGACTTTCCTCGATCCGCCGGCGCGGTTCGAAGCGGGGACTCCGCACATCGTCGGCGCGGTGGGCCTGCACGCGGCGGTCGACTGGACCCAAAAGCTCACGCTCGACGCGATCCACGCCCACGAATGCGCGCTCGTCACGGAAGCGCGCGCGGCTTTGTCGGCGATTCCCGGCGTGACCCTCTACGGGCCCGAGGACAGCGCCGGGATCGTCAGCTTCAACGTCGACGGGGTGCACGCGCACGACACCGCCACCATATTGGACGATGCAGCGGTCGCGGTCCGAGCCGGCCATCATTGCGCTCAGCCCTTGATGCGCTGGCTCGGGGTCGAGGCGACGGCACGCGCGAGCTTCGCGGCGCACAGCGACAGCTCGGATATCGAGGCGTTGGTGCGCGGGATCGAACAGGTGAAGCGGATTTTCGGATGAACCGGGAACGCAAGATCGAGACCGAGAAGGTCGATGCGGTAACCCCGCCGCCGCGTGCTCGCGTCACCCCGGAGTTCGAGCGCAAGCGCGACTATCTGACCGGCTTCCTCGCCGGCGAGACGGACGGGGAGCCGACCGGCGGTCCCGGGAGCGACTTGCAGGCCACGGTCGTCGAAGCGTTGAAGTCGATCTACGACCCAGAGATCCCCGTCGACATCTACGAGCTCGGCCTCATCTACAACGTCGACATCTCCGAAGACGGCGACGCGGTCATCACCATGACCCTGACGACGCCGCATTGCCCGGTCGCGGAATCGCTTCCTAACGAGGTCGAGCTGCGCGTGCTGTCGGTGCCCGGGATCCGCGACGCGGTCGTGAACCTGGTCTGGGATCCGCCGTGGGACCCGTCGAAGATGAGCGACGAGGCTCGGCTAGAGTTGGGAATGCTGTGAACAAGGAATCGAAATTGCGCGCGCGTCCCGCCGCGATCACGCTGACCTCGGCGGCGCAAGACCGAATCACCGAGCTGATGGCGCGCGCGCCCGACGGCGCGATCGGGGTCAAGCTGTCGACCCCGCGCCGCGGCTGTTCTGGCCTTGCTTATTCGGTCGATTATGTGACCGAGGAACAGCCCTTCGACGAGAAGATCGAAACCCCCGGGGGCAATTTCTATGTCGACGGCGCGTCGGTCCTGTACCTCATCGGATCGGTCATGGACTGGAGCGAGGACGATTTCGCCGCCGGCTTCGTGTTCGAGAATCCGAACGCCAAGGGCGCCTGCGGCTGCGGCGAAAGCTTCACGGTATGACCTTCGCCTGATAGAGCGGCGCCGAAAGGAGTGGTCTCATGTCTCTCCTTCTCGTTGCAATGCTGGCAGCTTCGGCCTCACCCGCGGCCGACATGCCGACGATCAATCCAAAGGCGAACCAGCCGGCTAGCTGCCCCGCCACATCGCGCTATGAGGCAAGCCGCCGCGGCAAGACGCCCAAGGTCCAGCGGCTGACGGAACTGCCCGACGCCGACCTTTACAAGGCCGTTTACCGCCGCATCGGACGCTGTGAGGCGCCGATCATTGTGAAATACGGAGTCGCCGGCCGCTAAACGAATTTCACCAGCCGAAGGGGAGATCGGCAATGTCACGTGCAGCAACTTTGCTCTTTTCTATCATCGCCTACGCGATCTTCTTCGCGACCTTCCTTTACCTGATCGTGTTCGTCGGCGACCTGAGCTTCGCCAATATCACAGTCGACAGGGGCGGACCGCAGGCCGCGCCCGCTACCGCGGCGGTGATCGATGTCGCTCTGATCGCGCTGTTCGGGCTTCAGCATAGCGTCATGGCTCGGCAGGGCTTCAAGCGCTGGTGGACCCAAGTCATTCCAAAGCCGGCCGAACGCAGCGTGTACGTGCTGATGGCCAGCGCCGTGCTGATCGTCCTGATGACGCTCTGGCGACCGATCGACTCAGCTGTCTGGAGCGTTTCGTCGCCGGCGCTCGCCAATTTGATCTGGGCGCTGTTTTGGATCGGCTGGCTGACCGTGCTCTTGAGCACCTTTCTGATCAATCATTTCGAGCTGTTCGGATTGCAGCAGGGCTGGTTCCATTTTTCGGGGCGCGAGGCGACCCCGCCGAAGTTCCGCCAGCCGCTCTTCTACAAATGGGTCCGCCACCCCTTATACCTCGGGTTCATTTTCGCTTTCTGGGCCGCACCGGAAATGACCGCCGGGCATTTGCTGCTCGCCGCTGGAATCTCGATCTACATCCTGATCGCCATCCGCTACGAGGAGCGCGACCTCGTCGGCTACTTCGGCAAGGATTATGAAAATTACCGGCGCGACGTCGGAATGCTGACTCCGCGCTTCCGGGGCCGAAACACCTAGGACCGCGCCTAGAAGCCCAGGGTGAAGCGGATCGCTGCGCCGAGGTCGTTCTTCGAATCGGCGATGTGGCCCGGCTGACGGCGGAAGAACAGGTTTCCGCCGAGCCAGCCGTTCCCGTCGAACAGGCTCGAGCCATAGCTGAGCTCCGTGTCCACCTCGCGTCCGCTCGGGGCGAGCGAGAATCGGCTGAAACTGTCAGTCGGCGTCTCGGTCGAATAATCGTAGGCAGTCGGAAGAAGCATCGCGAACCCGCCATGCTCGATCCTCAGGGGCTGCGATACTCTGAGGCCGAGCCTGTCGCCATCGCCCAGGACATTGAGTTTCGTAACGTCCACCCCATAAGCGCCGGTCTGGAATTTGCCGGCCGCGAAATCGGTCCAGCCGCGCCGTGCGCTGAGCCCCGCGCTCCAGCCTTTCCCGAAGCTGCGCCTGGCCTCGATGTCGAGGAAGGTCGTGGTGGCCCCGCCGCTGCCGCCGAGCACCCCGGACATCCGGCCGCCGAGCAAGGTCTGCTTTTCTTCGAGCCGGCTGAGGCCGGCCGACAGCCAGCTGCTTCCGAAGCTGCGGTCGAGAGCCATCGAGGTATAACGGTAGGGCGAACCATAAGCGCTGTTCCGGGTTTCCTGCCAGACGTTGCCGGTCTCACTTGAGACCGTGACTCCAGTTTTCCCGAACTGGTGGCGCACGGCCATGCTGGAATTGCGCTTGGCCGTGAAACCCGGGTCGCCGGAAATGTCCCTCGCGATCAGGAAGGCGCCCGCTTCCGCGCCGGTCAGCCGACGCTCAAGCGCCTTGGCGCTTTCCGCGAAGCCGAACGCAGCCGCGGTCTTTGTGCCGAGCCGGGCGACTGCCGAGCCGGCGATCAACCGCGCCTGCCTCGCATCGTCGGGTCCGATGCCCAGCCGGTCGAGAGCGAAGCCCTGCAAATTGTGCCGCTGGCTCACCGTCATCGCGACGCTGATCGGACCGGCGGCCGCACCGCCCACGCGCACATCACCCTGCAATGCCCGGCTGAGTGGGTGATCGACATCGGCTTGGCGAAGCGTTGCCGCGAGGTTGATCGCGAACGCCCGGTTGTAACCGTCGAGGATGATTGCGCCGAAGCCATGGTTCTTGTTCGCGTCGCCGGCCGCCGTCGGCATGTCGCCGTTGGAGGTCGTGCTGACGGCCGTCTGGCTTCCCGCGAGGCTGGTCGAGCCGATCGGCTGGAACGCCTTGGCGATATTCAGCCGCCCGCGGCCGTAGACCGAATCGGTGCCGGCCGTGCCGAGGTCGTCCGCGCTCTGGAACAGGATGCTGACGATCTGGGCGCCGGTGAGGTTCGGGAAAGCCTGCGCCATCAGGGCCACGGCCCCGGTGATGGTCGGTGCCGAGAAACTGGTGCCCGACCAAATGAATTGCTGCCCTGTCTCGTCGGGCGCGCGGTCCTTATAGCCTTGCGCCATCAGATAATATTGCGCGCCGGCTCCGGCCCGGTTGGAGAAGACCGAAATCTGACTGACATCGACGCCGCCGGTAGCTCCATCCACACCGACCGACCCGGCGATGATGACCATGCCCGGGAAATTCTGTGCCGGGCTGAGAGCGAATGGGTCGGGATTGACGCCTTCGGGCTTGTCGCCGTCGTTACCCGCCGAGATCACGATGATAATTCCGGCGTTTACCGCGCGCTGCATCGCCGCAAGAAGCGTGGAGCCCGGGCTTGAGCCGCCGAGCGACAGGTTGATCACCTTGGCGCCGGCTAACCGCGCCGCGTCGATACCGGCCGCGATCGGTCCGTCGAAGAAGGTGCATCCGCCGTCCGGCGACGTGTCGGCGCAGCTTCCCGGACTGTCAGCGCGCTCGCTGACGATCGTCGCGTCGAAGGCGACCCCGAGGGTGTTCGAGTCGTTGCGGGCCGCTGCGGCAATGGCGCTTACCGCCGTGCCGTGACCACCCTCATCGGAAACCCCGCGGTTTCCGGCGACATCGCCGCTCGCCGGGTCGATCCTGCCCGTGAATTCATTGAGATTCGGATTGATGCCGCTGTCGACTACGCCGATCTTGATGCCCTTGCCGGTCGCTCCGGCATTATAGGCCGCAATGGCATTGGCGTTCACCGCATAAGCGGAGTTGCGATACTCCTGCGTGTCGAAGTTCGTGCCTGGTGGTGGTGGTGGCGGCGGCGGCGGGGGCGGCGGAGCGGTCGTCGTGACCGGGGGTGGCGTGATCGGCTGGACTCCGCCGCCTCCGCCGCCTCCGCCACAGGCCGAAAGGCCGAGCGCGAGTATTGTCGCGCAGCCGGTGGTCGCCAGGAACCTGCTTGTCATTTCGAACTCCGCTCAAGCCGTTGAAACGCCACGGCTTCCCCATTCGAGCTTATGGTTTATGAAACCTTACAATTTGCTTAAGCTGTTGAAGTCATTAGGGACCATGGCGGCCATGGACCCGAATTTTCGACACGTCGGCGACTGGATTTTCGATCTCGACAATTGCCTCTACCCGGCGTCCACGGGGTTGTTCTCGCTGATCGACGAGCGGATGGGAGCCTACATCCAGCGCCTTCTCGGTTGCAATGTGGATGAAGCGAAGCGGGTTCAGAAAGCCCACTTCCATCAGCATGGGACGACGCTCGCAGGTCTGATGAAAGAGCATGCGATCGACCCGCACGATTTTCTCGAGGATGTTCACGATATCCCGCTCGACCGGATCGAAGCGGACGAGCGACTCGGGGCCGCGCTTTCGCGCCTACCCGGCCGCAAGCTCGTTTTCACCAACGGCGATGCGCCCTACGCCCGGCGAGTGCTCGAGGCGATCGGAGTCCATCACCATTTTGATGAGCTTCACGACATCCACGCCAGCGAACTCAGGCCCAAGCCCGACCCCCACGGCTACGCCCTGCTCTGCGAACGGTTCGGAATCGAGCCGGCGAGAGCGCTGCTGGTCGACGACATGGCGCAGAACCTGGCGCCCGCAAAGCAGCTCGGAATGACGACGGTGTGGGTCGACAATGGCTCCGAACGCGGCAATCACGGCTATGACGAAGCGGTCGTCGATCATCGGATCACCGATGTCGGCGAATGGCTCCAGACAATCCTGGGGGACGAGTGAATGGACGAAGCGCAACAGGGCCTGATCGAACGCGCCTGGGAGGAGCGGGACTCGATCGGTCCGGCGACGAAAGGCGCGGTACGGCAAGCGGTCGACGCCGCACTTGCGGCCCTCGATTCCGGTGAAGCGCGAATCGCCGAGAAAATCGGCGGCGAATGGACCGTTCACCAGTGGCTCAAGAAGGCCGTGCTGCTGTCGTTTCGCCTAAACCCGATGGAGCTCGTCTCCGGAGGGTCGGGCGGCGGGCATTGGTGGGACAAGGTCCCGTCGAAGTTTGCCGGCTGGGGCGAGAAGGAGTTTTCCTCCGCGGCCTTTCGCGCCGTGCCCGGAGCGATCGTCCGCCGTGGCGCCTACATCGCGCCCGGAGCGGTGCTGATGCCGAGCTTCGTCAACATCGGGGCCTATGTCAGCGAAGGCGCGATGGTCGATACCTGGGCGACCGTCGGAAGTTGCGCGCAGATCGGCAGGAACGTCCACATCTCCGGCGGAGCGGGGATCGGCGGGGTGCTCGAGCCGCTTCAGGCGGGGCCGGTGATCATCGAAGACGATTGCTTCATCGGAGCGCGTGCGGAAGTCGCGGAAGGCGTCGTTGTCGAGCAAGGCTCGGTCCTGTCGATGGGAGTGTTCCTTGGCGCCTCGACCAAGATCGTCGACCGCGCGTCCGGCGAGGTCCATTACGGCAGGGTGCCGGCCTATTCGGTCGTGGTTCCCGGCACGCTACCGGGCAAGGACGGCGGTCCCGGGCTCGCCTGCGCGGTGATCGTCAAGCGCGTCGACGAACGCACCCGGTCGAAAACCAGCATTAATGAGCTTCTCAGGGATTAATAAGCTGAGCTTATAGGCCGAGTCCGGGCATTTGTTGGCGGGCACACGGCTGTAACCGTTATTTCGGTGCGGCTATGAAACCGATCGATCCCCAGGCATTCGACCGCAAGCAGGCGGAAGCGGCGCAGGTCCCGGTGCGCGAAAAGGCGCATGTGATTCGCACCGTCATGAATCGTGGGGACTGGCTGATCCTCGGTATCCTCGCCGTCATTTGGGGCGGCGCCTTCTTCTTCATCGGGGTCGCGGTCCGCCACGTCCCGCCGCTCACTTATGTGTGGCTGCGACTGACGATCGCGGCCGCCGCCATGTGGTTCTACCTGTACGTCAGGGGCCAGAAGCTTGGCCTTCCGCGACAGGTTTGGGTGTCGATCCTGCTCCTCGCCCTCCTCAACAACGCCTTGCCCTTCACGCTGTTCGGATGGGGGCAAACGCATATTGCGAGTGGGCTCGCCTCGATCCTCAACGCCACCACCCCGATCTGGGGTGTAGTCGTTGCGCATGTCCTGACTCACGACGAGCGCATGACCCCGCGCAAGATCGCCGGAGTGCTCCTGGGTTTCGGTGGAGTCGCCACGATGATCGGCCCGTCGCTGCTCGCCAGCCTCGGGACCAGCGCGCTGGCGCAGCTCGCCTGCGTAACGGCATCGCTAAGCTACGCGCTCGCCGCCGTCTGGGCCCGTCGCTTCAGGCGCATGGGCGTATCGCCGCTCAGCGTTACGACCGGGCAACTGACCGCCGGCGCGCTGATGATGCTTCCGCTCGCGATTCTTGTAGATCAGCCGTGGACACACCCCTTCCCGCCGCTCACCGCCTGGGGCGCGATCGCGGCATTGGCGCTGTTCTGCACCGCGTTCGGCTACGTGCTCTATTTCCGGCTGATCGAGACTTCCGGAGCGACCAACGCGCTGCTCGTCACACTTCTGGTCCCGCCGGTTGCGATCGTGCTCGGAGCGCTGTTCCTGAACGAGACGCTCGCGGTTCAGGATTTCGTCGGCCTTGGCCTCATCGCGCTCGGCCTTGCGGCGATCGACGGTCGCGTTCTCAACCTTTTGCGGCTGCCGGTGCGCCGGCCTCAGACAGTAGTTTAGCCGCCTCCGGACTGGTCCAGTCGAGGTCGCCGACGTAGCGCCAGACCTCACGGCCCTCGGCGTCGATCAGGATCGAGGTCGGCAAGACTACATCCGGCCCCAAGGCGCCGGAGAGTGCCATGTTCGGGTCATGGTAGGCGCCGAGATCCTTGACGTTCAGCTTCTTCAGGAAAGCGATGACCGATGGATGCGGTCCCGAATCCTGGCTCACCGCGATGACCCCGAGTTCGCCGTCGACATCGTGCGCCTGAGCGAGCCTATCGAGCGTCGGAAGCTCCTTGACGCACGGCGCGCACCAAGTCGCCCACAGATTCACCAGCACAGGGGTGCCGTGGAAACCGGCGAGCGAGATGTCCCCGCCGTCTGGATTCGTAAAAACCGCGCCCGGGGCGGGCTGTCCCTTGTGGCTGCGGTCGACGCCCTTTTGGGGACCCGCTTGGGCGTGGGCCGGCTGGACCTGGTTATTGGCGGGCTGCTCCGGTTTCGAGCATGCGGCGAGGGCGACGATCGCCAAGGCAAGAGGAATGACGCGCATGCGCCGGGCGCTAGCGCAATAGCCGGGGAGCGGCTAGTCGAAGCACATGAGGCTTTCGCGTGCAGTCCCCCTCGTCGCAATCGCGCTCCTCGCCGGTTGCGGGAAGGTCGCGGATTTGAAGCCCGCGCCCGGCCAATCGCTGCCGGTGAAGCCGATGATGGCGCGGACGACGCCTACGGCCGCCGAGCTTCTCACGCCGCCGCCGAACGCACACCCCGAGCGGGTCGACGAGCTGATGAAGAAGTCCGAGCCGCGCGCGCAGGATCCATTCGACCTGCCGCCCCCCAGCGGTGGCGCGGCGCCGGCGCTTCCCGCCGGATCCGATCCCTATGCCGTGACCAACGATACCGGGCCGGCAACCCCCAAATGACGGCCGGACTTCGCAAGGCGGTGTTGCCCGTCGCAGGGCTCGGCACGCGCCTGCTGCCGGCGACCAAGACCATTCCCAAGGAAATGATCACGGTCGTCGACCGGCCGCTGATCCAATATGCCGTCGATGAGGCGCGCGAGGCCGGGATCGAAGAGCTGATCCTCGTCACCGGCCGCGGCAAATCGCCGCTGGTCGATTATTTCGACCGTGCCTACGAGCTCGAGGCGACGATGATCGAGAGGGGCAAGAGCCTCGACGCGCTCGCTCCGTCGAATGCCCGGTTCGGGGAGATCATGACGGTCCGCCAGCAACAGCCGCTCGGTCTGGGCCACGCCGTGTGGTGTGCTCGGCACCTCGTTGCCGACGAACCGTTCGCGGTCCTCCTGCCCGACGATCTGATGGTGCCCGGAGTGCTCAAGGCCATGGTCGAGGCGTGGGAGAAAGTCGGCGGCAACCTCGTCGCGACCGAGGAGGTCCCCGCGGAAAAAACCGGGAGCTACGGGATCATCACACCCGGCAAGGTCGACGGAAACCTTACCGAAGTCGTTGGGCTGGTCGAAAAGCCCGAGCCGGGCGCCGCGCCGTCGCGGCTCGGCGTAATCGGCCGCTACATCCTCCAGCCCGAGGTGATGCGCGTGCTCGATGCCCAGGAGCGCGGCGCCGGCGGCGAAATCCAGCTCACCGATGCGATGGCCAAGCTGATCGGTCAGCAGCCATTCCACGCATTGAAGGTCAATTCCGTCCGCCACGATTGCGGCGACAAGGCCGGCTTCGTGATCGCGAATCTCGCGCTTGCGCTTGAGCGCGACGACATCGCACCCAAGGTCCGCGACTTCGTCAACCGGACCTACGGTTCCAGTTCGACGTCCCAGTAGAGATAATCGCGCCAGCTTTCGTGCAGGTAATTGGGTGGGAAGGCGCGGCCATGCTCCTGCAATTGCCAGCTGGTCGGCCGGATCGGATCGCGATGCGGATGCATGTGCGCTTCCCTGGGCGTGCGGCCACCCTTCTGGAGGTTGCACGGAGCGCAGGCGGTGGTGACATTCTCCCAGGTTGTCCTGCCGCCCTGAGCGCGCGGGATCACATGGTCGAAGGTCAGCTCCCTTGCCGACCCGCAATAGACGCAACGGAATCGATCGCGGAGGAACAGGTTGAACCGGGTGAACGCCGGATATTCGTTGGGCCTGACGTAGTCCCTGAGTGCAATCACCGACGGCAGCTTCAAGGCGACGCTCGGGCTATGCACCTCGCGCTCGTAATGGGCGACGACATCGACCCGTTCGAGGAACATCGCCTTGATCGCGGTCTGCCACGGCCACAGCGACAGCGGGTAATAAGACAGCGGTGTGTAGTCGGCGTTGAGCACGAGCGCCGGGCAGCTGTCGGGATGGCGGATAAGTTCGGGATGATACATGCGACTAGCCAGCAAAGCCTTTCATCCGGTGGGTCCGAACTCCAGCTCCCGGCCTCGTCGCACTCAAGGAGGAGAGGGCCCGGCCCGTCTTCCCTTGTTGCCCGCCGGATGCCAACCCGGCGTGACATGCCTATGACAGCATTTTCAATGACTCGCGGTCAAGAGTCCTTTCGGCAACACGGATCATGATTGTGACCCGGTTCGCGCCGTCCCCGACCGGGCGGCTGCACCTTGGCCATGCCTATAGCGCCCTCGTCGGGCATGCCCGCGCAAGGGAGAGCGGCGGCGCCTTCCGGCTCAGGATCGAGGATCTCGACCAGACGCGCAGCCGGCCCGACTTCGTTGACGGGATCTACGACGACCTGAAATGGCTCGGCATCCGCTGGGAGGAGCCGGTGCTGGTCCAGTCGCAACGAACCGCCGCCTATGAGGCCGCGCTGGAGCATCTGATGAGCGAAGGGCTGGTTTTCGCCTGCTTCTGCACCCGCGCCGACATCGCCCAGTCGCTGACGGCTCCGCACGGCGATGCGGCAACCTCATACCCCGGCACCTGCCGCAATTTGCCAGACGATCCCGGCCGCCGCGTAACGACGCCGCATTGCTGGCGGCTCAATTCTTCGAAGGCTCTCGATCGCGCCGGTCTGCCGTCCTGGACAGAAGCAGACGGCACGCAATTCAGGGCAAGCGAGAAAGACATCGGCGATGCCATCTTAGGGCGCAAGGACGCTCCGGCATCCTATCATTTGGCCTGCGCCGTCGATGATGCCGAAAGCGAAGTCACTCTGGTCGTGCGTGGTGAAGACCTGCGACCCTCGACCCCGGTCCAGCGGCTGCTCCAAGTCCTGCTTGGATTGCCAGAACCGACCTACCTCCATCATCCGCTCGTCACCCATTCCGACGGGCGGCGCCTTGCCAAGCGCGACCTGGCGCCGACCCTGGCGGCGATGCGGGAGGGCGGCGTCGACGGCCCCGCCCTCGCGGCGGACCTCAGCGCCGGCAAGCTTCCGCTTGGTTTCGCTTTCAGCGGCGCTTAAGGGCAAGGCGATGCGGCCTGCCCTCCTTATCCTTCTCATCCTTGCGATGGGTGCGACCCTTTATGTGCTGGTGCGGGGGGTCATCGCGATGGCTTCGGGCAAGGACCTCACAGGCGAGCAATCGCAGAAATGGATGCAGCGGCGCGTATTGTTCCAGGCAGTCGCGATCGTCCTTGTCATCCTGATCCTGATCGTTGCGGGCTCTTCGGGCCGGTAAGCGCTTGGTCAAGCTCAACAAGATCTACACGCGGACAGGAGACGACGGCAGCTCGGGCCTCGTCGACGGCAGCCGGGTGAGCAAGTCGGGCCCGCGAATGACCGCGATCGGGGAGGTCGACGAAGCCAATGCCGCAATCGGTATGGCTATAGCGTTACTCATTCCGGGCGACCTTACGGAGCATCTCCTCGGCATCCAGAACGACATGTTCGATCTCGGCGCCGACCTGGCTACACCCGGCGAGATCGGGCTCAGGATCGTCGCCAGCCAGGTTGAGCGGCTGGAGCAGGCGATTGATGCAATGAATGCCGAGCTCGAACCGCTGCAAAGCTTCATCCTTCCGGGCGGCTCGGCCGCAGTGGCTGCGCTTCACCTTGGAAGGACCGTAGTTCGCCGCGCCGAACGCGCCGCGGTCGCCCTCAACGAATCCGAGCCGCTCAACCCACACCTACTCGCCTACCTGAACCGCCTCTCGGACCTCCTCTTCGTCACCGCGCGTTACGTCGCGGCAAAGGAAGGCGGAGACATTCTCTGGCAGCCGGGCGCTACGCGCGACGAATAGCCGGGACACGGAACAAATAGAGAACTTTTCTCTCGACCCGCCTCAGGTTTCATGGCAGGAGCAAGCGATGGCCCGGGAGGATTCGCAGCAAGCCCCCAAGGCGCTTGGCGAGCGGCTTTTCGCCACACGCAAGCTTTCGTTCGACCTTGCCGCGCCGCTCTCCGACGCCGACGCGACGATCCAGCCCTTCCCCGACGCCTCGCCCGCCAAGTGGCATCTCGCGCATACGACCTGGTTCTTCGAGACCTTTGTTCTTCGCGACCATGTTGCCGGATACAGCTTGTTCGACGTTTCCTGGCCGTACCTGTTCAACAGCTATTACGAGGGCGAGGGCGAGCGGCACGCCCGGCCGAAGCGGGGAATGCTAAGCCGCCCTTCGCTCGACCAGGTCCGCGCGTATCGCGGACATGTCGATGAAGCGCTGGAGCGCTCGCTGCCGTCGCTTCCGCCCGCCGCGCTCGAGCTGATCGAGCTCGGAATCCACCACGAGCAGCAGCATCAGGAGCTGCTCCTTACCGATATCCACGCAACCCTCGCCGAGAACCCGCTCAAGCCCGCCTATGGAGAGCTTCCCGCGCCGGCCTGCTTCGCTGTCGAGCCATTGACCTGGCACCGAGGTCGCGAGGGCGTGGTCGAAGTTGGCGCTGTGGACGACGGATTTGCCTTCGATAGTGAGCGGCCGCGCCATAGCGTCGTCCTCTCGCCGCACGAAATTGCGGGTCGCCGTGTCACCAACAGCGATTGGCGCGAATTTGTCGACGCCGACGGCTACCGCACGCCAACCTTGTGGCTGTCGGACGGCTGGACCTGGGTCCAGCAGGAAGGATCGGCCGCGCCGCTCTACTGGCACGAGGACGGCAGCGAGTTCACGCTCGGCGGAAGGCGCGAGATCGATTGGGCGGCGCCGGTTGCGCACGTCAGTTTTTATGAAGCCGACGCCTTCGCGCGCTGGGCTGGAGCACGACTTCCGACCGAAGCCGAATGGGAAGATCTCGCGGCCTCGGCCGACCCGATGATCGGTAATCAGCTTGATACCGCCGGAGCGGTCGCTCCGCAGCCGGGCGGCGGCATGTTCGGCGATGTCTGGGAATGGACGCGGAGTGCCTTTGCTCCCTACCCTGGCTTTGCTCCGGCGGAAGGCGCGGTCGGCGAATATAATGGCAAATTCATGAGCTCTCAGCTGGTGCTGAAGGGCGCGAGCTGCGCCACCCCGCGCGGACACAGCCGCGCCTCTTATCGCAATTTCTTCCCGCCGTCCGCGCGCTGGCAATTCACTGGGCTCCGCCTTGCTCGCGACGCTTGACGAGCAGACGCGCGCGTTCCGCGACGACGTTCTCGCGGGACTGTCGGCGCCGATCCCGGCAGTTCAGGCGCGGTGGCTTTACGACCATCGCGGATCGGAGCTGTTCGACGAGATCACGCGACTTCCGTCTTACTATCCGACGCGAACCGAGATGGCGCTGCTGAACGGCATCATGCCTGAGGTCGCCGCCCGAATCCCGGCGGGCAGCGTGGTCGTCGAATTCGGCGCCGGCTCGGCGACCAAGACGCCGATCCTGCTGGAGGCGATCGCGCCCGCGGCCTACGTCCCGGTCGATATTTCGGGCGACTATCTGAATGGCAGCGCAGCGGAGCTGCAGCGGCGGTTTCCGTCGCTCGAGGTGCTCCCGGTCGTCGCCGATTTCACCCGGCCGTTCAGCCTTCCAGGAGGAATCGATCATCTGCCGAAGGTCGGCTTCTTTCCGGGGTCGACGATCGGCAATTTCGTGCCCTGGAGCGCGACAGACCTCCTGCGTCAATTCCGTTCGCTGCTGGGTCCTGGAGCGCGGCTCCTGATCGGAATGGACCGGGTGAAGCCCGTCGACAGGTTGCTCGCGGCCTATGACGAACCGGAAGGCGTTACCGCCGAGTTCGACCTCAATCTCCTGCAGCGCATCAACCGGGAGCTCGACGGCGATATTCCGATAAGCGAGTTCCGCCACGAGGCGCGCTGGAACGACATCTTGTCACGAATCGAAATGCACCTGGTCGCCGTCCGCGACGTCGCCTTCAAGATCGCGGGGCGGCGCTTCCGCTTCGCTGCGGGGGCTTCGATCCACACCGAGAACAGCCACAAATATGGCGCCCGCGGGGGCCGCCTGCTGCTGCTCGCCGGCGGCTGGACCCCGGTCGCCGAATGGACCGATTCATCCGGGGACTTCGCTGAGATCCTGGCGGTCGCCGAGCCCGAGAGGTTTGCGCCCTAAGCGCCGCTTGGCTAAGCGGCAGCTATGACCGGCGCCCTGTTCGACATTGCCCACCTCCTGCTGAACATCCTGTGGTTCATCGTCGTCGTCCAGTTCGTGATGAGCTGGCTGATCGTGTTCAACGTGCTCAACATCCACTCGCCGGGCGTCCGCGCATTCGTAAATGCGATCAATCGGATCACTGAACCGATGTATCGTCCGATCCGGCGCATGCTTCCGGACTTCGGCGGGATCGACTTTTCACCCCTGATCGTCATCATCCTGATCGCGATCGCACACAGGCTTCTGACAGGGGCCGAAACCAGCCTCATCACCGGAACCGTATGACCGCACGGCGGATCGACGGCAAAGCCGCGGCCGCCGCGATCCGCGAGAAAGTCGCCGACAAGGTTCGCGACTTCGAGCAACGGATCGGACGCCCCCCCGGTCTCGCGACCGTGCTGGTGGGAGAGGATCCGGCAAGCGCCGTTTACGTGCGCTCGAAGAACCGCGCGACGGCCGAGGCCGGCATGGCCGGCTTCGCCCACAACCTTCCCGACACGATTTCCGAGGCCGAGCTTCTCCAGGTCGTCACCGATCTCAACGCCGACGAGCGTATCGACGGGATCCTGGTCCAGCTCCCATTGCCCTCGCAGATCGACGCGGCGCGGGTGATCGAAACGATCGAGCCCGGCAAAGACGTCGACGGTTTCCACCCGGTGAATGCCGGCAGGCTGGCGATCGGCCTCCCCGCCCTGGTAGCGTGCACTCCGCTGGGTTGCCTCCACTTGCTCAAGGCGGAGCTTGGAAGCCTCGCCGGGCTGGACGCGGTGGTCATCGGTCGATCCAACATCGTCGGCAAACCGATGGCGCAGCTGTTGATCGCCGAGAGCGCCACCGTAACCGTCGCTCATTCGAAGACCCGCGACCTGCCGGGCGTCGTTCGCCGGGCAGACATTGTCGTTGCCGCCGTAGGCCGGGCGGAAATGGTTCGTGGCGATTGGATCAAACCCGGTGCGACGGTCATCGACGTCGGAATCAACCGAATTCCGACGCAGGATGGCAAAAGCCGGCTTGTCGGCGACGTCGCTTATGATGAAGCCGCAGAGGTCGCCGCAGCGATCACGCCCGTCCCGGGCGGCGTCGGACCGATGACGATCGCCATGCTGATGAGTAATACGTTGGTCGCCGCGCACCGCCGCGCCGGCCTCCCCGATCCGGAGGGACTATGATCACCGCCCTGCTTCTCGCCGCCGCAGCCCCGAGCGCGGTTGATGCGGAATATGCATTCGCCCGCGATGCCCAAAGGATCGGGCAATGGACCGCCTTCCGCAAATGGGCCGAGCATGACGCTGTGATTTTCACTCCGCAGGCGGCGTGGGCTCACCAGGTCCTTCCGCAGAAAGATCCGCCCAAGGCGATTAGCTGGCGGCCGGCGCACAGCTTCGTTTCGTGCGATGGACGAATAGCCGTGAACACCGGACCGTGGTGGAAAGTGGATGGCACGGCGGGCGGATACTTCTCCACCGTCTGGCAGCGGACGAAGCATGACTGGCGCTGGGTCTATGACGGCGGCGGGCCGCTTCAGGGCGCTGTACCGGCGGCGAAGCGGGCGCAGGTGCACCGCGCCTCTTGCTCGGGGCGCGCAAAAGGAGCTCCGATCGCCCCGCCGCCGGCCCTCACCGAGAAACAGGCGCGCACGACGCCCGAGGACAATGGGCGAGGCCAATCCGCCGACCGGACTCTCGGCTGGGACTGGAAGGTCGACAAACAGGGCGGCCGCACCTTCCGGGTCTTTTTGTGGAACGGGTCGCACTATGCGCAGATGCTCCACAACAAGATCCCGCCGCCGACGCCATCGCAATGATCGAACTGTTCGGCTCGGCGCTAATCACATTCCTGGTGATCATCGATCCGCCGGGTTGCGCTCCCATCTTTGCGAGCCTCACCCGGGGCACGCCAGCCGCTCATCGCCGGGCGATGGCGATCCGCTCATCGCTGATCGCCTGGGCGATCCTGATGTTTTTCGCATTGCTCGGCCGGCCGATGCTGCACGCGCTCGGGATCAGCCTCGCCAGCTTTCGAATCGCCGGCGGGATCCTGCTGTTCTTCATCGCCTTCGACATGATTTTTGAACGGCGCACGGCGCGCCGGGAAATGCGTGCGCAATCGATTGAGGGCACACCCGAGGCCGAGGACATCAGCGTCTTCCCGATGGCAATCCCGATGATCACCGGGCCGGGATCGATCGCCAGCGCGATGCTGTGGGTTTCGCGCGCGGAAGGGCCGCTGGCGGTCGCGACCGTCCTTGCCGCGATTACCGTCGTCATGCTGATCACCGCGGTGACGCTTCTCGCCGCCGGCCCGCTGATGCGCCTGATCGGCGAGAAGGTCGAAGCGATGATTACGCGGATCCTGGGCGTGATCCTCGCCGCCCTTGCAGCACAGTTCGTGATCGACGGGCTAAAGCAAAGCTTCCCGCACGTCCTTGGCTAGCCGACGACCCGCCACATGCGGAACGGCGAGTCCTTGGGCAACGCGACCGGCGACAGCCATTTGGGAACCTCCCCGCGCTGAATCTGTGCGTAGAAACCCTTGGGCGCTTCCGACATGAAGATCGTCGTGGTCGAGCTGTTCGGGCAGGTCAGCAAATAGGTAGAATGATATTTGGCGATCAGCGCATGCGCCTGGCCTTCGCTTCCGCGAAATGCGTTCATCACGTCCGCGATCTGCTGCCCGTTGCGGTGATAGGGGCCGGCGATCGAATCGTGGTGTGTTACGGCAATGAGCCGCGGGCCGAAATCGACGAAGGTGAACACGACGCCTCTCGGCTGCAGCGCCACTGCATGATAGCCCCAGAGCGAATTGCACAGGGTGTTGGCGCGGTCGATCGCCGCATCCTGCTTCGTCTTCTTTTGCGACGGTAGATAATCCAGGATCAGCGGCACCGCGCCGCCGGCACCGATGACGATAACGGCAAAGACGGCGAGGACCCGGACCTTGAAATCGCCGATCCCGATATTCCCATACTTCCAATTCCAAACCGGTGGGACGAGTGTCCAGACGAGCGCCGCAGCCCCTGGTGCGGCGAACATTTGCGCGGCCGGGCCGGTGCGTGTTTGCCAGAACAGCAACAGGGTCGCAGCGAAGCCGGGCGCGGCAGCGGCCACGATCCGCCGCAGCAATTCCAGGTCCCGCCGCTTGACCCACATCAGCAGGAGCCAACCTACGGCGCCGACCGCCGGCAGGGTTAGGGCCAAGGTCGCAACCTTCCAGCCGTGCCGGTAGATGGGCCGTGCCTCGCGGACGTGGCTTAGCCACAGCCGGTCGACCTCGGGCGAGACGCCTTCCAGCCGGTGCAGGCAGTGCGGCCACATCAGGCCATGAAAGCCGGCAACGATGAGACCTGCGCCAAGGGCAAGGGCGAGCCGGACCCTCCAGTTTCCAGGCGATAGCCAGGCGAGGCCGTACAGCAGCGCGCCGCCGAGCAGGGCATCGGACAGCCAGACCGGCGACAGAGCGTCGCAGACGGCTTGGCGGTTGGCGTAGGAGGCGAACAGCAGGAAGGCGAGCGCAGTGCCGCCGGCGAGCGTCACGGAATAGGCTTTCAGGCGATCGCGTTCGCCGCGGTCCACGACCCAGAACAGGACCATCGCCGACCCCGCGATCGCCAAATAGATCAGCATCTCGAGCCCGATCGCAAGCGACAGGGCCGTCGCGACGCCGAGCGTGATTCCGCCGCGAAGGCGCTTGGGGTCCGCGATCGCCGCAATCGCCAGGGCCAGCAGCGCAAGCTGCCAGCCGTGGTGGTCGATCCGTTCGGGCATGAACATGCCGTTCGTCGATCCGGCGAAGAACAGCGCAAAGAAGGCGATGGGGTAGGCGCGCAGGTCGACGAACCGGCGGACGGTCAGAGCGAGCGAGACGAGCAGCACCAGGTACGGCAACAATGGCGCAATCGCGACCGCCCAGCGCTCCGCCGCCGCTCCGCCGATCAGAGGCTGGAGCAAGAGGATCATCCCGGCGATCGGCAAGTCGACCAATCGCGACCAGTGGATATTGGCTCCGAACGGAGGATTGAGCCGGTACTGGCGGAGATCGAACCAGCCCTGGCCATGAAGCAAGGCGCGGACCTGCATGATCCGCATATTGTCGTCGGTGTCCCCGAGGCCGAACCATCGGATCGCGCCCCAGCGCTGGTAGATGAACCAGGCGCAGAGCCCCACCCAGATGAGCAGCACGGCGAGCTTCCAATGCCGCTCGACCCAGTCCACCGCACGCGCTTCCCAAACCTGAGCTTTTGCTTGCCCCATTGCTCGCGTCTAGCCGGTCGCTTTCAAAGGGCAAGGAGGCGGCCTTAAGGTTTAACCAAACGGCAATGTCGCAGAGGACCAGACCCTGCCCGCAACGCTGCGCCCTTTCGCGCGGTGAAGGCAGCAGCTAGGCTGGAGTCCGCATGACTGAACACGTCTATTCCACCGACTTTTACGATTATATCGACGCCGGCTCGCGCGCTTCAGCCGACGTCGTCGCCAGGCTGATCCTCGGCGAGATCGCGGTGAAGAGCCTGCTCGACATCGGTTCGGGCCACGGCGCCTGGGCGGCGGAATGGATGAAGGCGGGGGTCAAGGACGTGCTCGCCGTCGACGGCGACTATGTCCGCAGAGACCAGCTCGCGATTCCGGCCGTCCGCTTCGTCGCGCACGACCTAGGGACGTCGCTCGACCTTAAGCGCCAATTCGACCTCGTCCAAAGCCTCGAGGTCGCCGAGCACCTTCCCGAGGATTGTGCTCCCGGTTTCGTCGATAATCTCGTACGTCACGGCGACGTCATCCTGTTTTCGGCCGCCGTCCCGCACCAGGGCGGGGAGCACCACGTCAACGAACAGCCGCCCGAATATTGGCGCAGGCTGTTCGCGACACGCGGTTATCAGGCGTTCGACTGGCTTCGCCCGCGCCTCGCGGACCAGCGGCAAGTGAAGCCCTGGTACCGGTTCAACAGCCTGATTTACGCCAATGCGGCCGGGCGGAAACGGCTCAGCAAGTCGATCCTGTCGGCCGAGGTCCCGGACGAGCGGCCGATCGAAATTGGGGGCGACCTTTCGTGGGCGCTTCGCCGTGCCGCCGTCCGGCTGATCCCGACGTCACTGGTCAAACCGATCGCCATGGCCAAGGCATCGGTGGAGGCGCGGCTCAAAAAGTGAAACGGCATGTCGAGCGCGTCCTTTCAGAGCCGCAGGCGCGCGAAGCCTTCAGCCAGCTGATCCGGTATGGAGTCATCGGCGCGCTGATCACCATCGGCGGCCAGGCGATCTATTACGGCCTTGCCGAGAGCCGCCTGACGTCACCTCTGATCGCGATCGCAATCGCGTGGATCGCCGGCGTGATCGTAGGGTATTTCGCGCACGGCTGGGTCAGCTTTCGCGGCCACGGCGAGCGCGACGACCATGCGCGGATCGGCACGCGTTTCGTCGCTGTCAACGTGTTCGGTTACCTGCTGAACAGCTTTTGGGTGTGGCTGCTGGTCGAGCGATTAGACGGGCCGAACTGGTGGCCGATCGTCCCCAACGTCGTTCTTACGCCGCTTTTGACCTTTGCCCTTCACCGGCGCTGGACCTACGCCTGACGCGATGACTCCCAGCCGAGCCGGCTGCTCGCCGCTGCGGCCCGCGATGTCCTGGACGATGTAGAGCGGGCGGTTCTTCGCCTGGTTGTAAAGGCGCCCGAGATATTCCCCCATCAGCGCGAGGACGAACATCTGGATCGCGCCGAGCACGACCACGACCAGCATCAGCGAAGTCCAGCCGGGGACGGTGCGGCCCGAAAGCCAGCCGATGAAGATGTAGGCGACGATCAGCACCGAGCCAAGCGACAGCCAGAGCCCGGCATGGCTCGCGAGCTTCAACGGCGCGGACGAAAAACCGGTGAGTGCGTCGAGCGCAAACCGGATCATCTTGCGAAGCGGATATTTGGTCTCGCCGGCGAAGCGGACGTCGCGATTGTAAGCGAGCGGGACCTGCTTGAACCCGATCCAGGCGACCATTCCGCGGATGAACCGCGCCTGTTCCGGCATGGCTAGAAGGGCGTCGAGCGCGCGACGGCTCATCAGCCGGAAATCGCCGGCGTCGACCGGGATGTTGACCTCGGTCGCCCGCGACAGCAGGCGATAGAAGCCGTGCGCGGTCGCCCGCTTGAACGCCGTTTCCCCGGCGCGGCTCCTGCGCACGCCATAGACGACGTCCGCATTTTCACGCCGCATCGTTGCGAGCATCTCGCTCAAGAGCTCGGGTGGATCTTGAAGGTCCGCATCGATGACGAGGACCACGTCGCCGCGGCAGAGGTCGAGCCCGGCGGTCAGCGCGAGCTGGTGCCCGTGGTTGCGCGACAGGTTGATCGCGACAAGGCGGGCGTCCGCCGCCGCCAGGTCCTGCATGATCGACCATGTCCGGTCGCGCGATCCGTCGTTGACGAGGACGATTTCGTAATCGTCCCCGACCGCGGCGCGCGCAGCGGCGGTCAACCGCTCGTGCAGGACGGGCAGGCAGGCTTCTTCGTCGAAGCACGGGACGACGATCGACAATCCAGTCACGGATTCAACCGATAGAGGATGGACCCGGGTCCGCGCCAGACCGGCCGCATTCCTTCGATCAACTTTGCATCGAATGGGCCGGTGCCAATCATCCAAACATAGTCGAAGCGGTCGCGGTCAATTGCGCGGAGCGCACGGTCGACGGTCCAGAGATTGTTGCCCCGGCAGCGATTGGAGCGAACGATTTGAGAGGGATCGGACGAAAATAGTCCAGCCCAGCTGGAGCGCGGTTTCATCAGGTTCGCGCCCTCGATGGTCCACTGATCGTTGGAAAAACCCTGCCGGCGGACGATGACCATCGCCCCAAGATGCGTGTCGCGCGGAAGGGCCCAGGGCTTCGGACAGTCAAGTCCAACCAGGCTGATCACTCGAGCTCCCATCGGCACTTCGCCAAGGGCGGTCAGCTTTGCCTGCTGATCGCCTGAAGCGATCGCGAGGCTGGCGGCCGTC
>Ga0207647_10000848_pt1 | contig 23724 bp, 26 predicted proteins | sample KBSCornC2_FD_184295 | JGI IMG/M metagenome (GOLD analysis project Ga0207647, IMG submission 184295) | Corn rhizosphere microbial communities from Kellogg Biological Station, Michigan, USA - C2 (SPAdes) (version 2) | ecosystem: Host-associated > Plants > Roots > Rhizosphere ... | reverse complement strand
CCAAGCTGCCGGCGGAGGCGCGGCGGCCCTATCGCGGCTACGCCCGCAACATCGGCCTCGCCTTCCAAATCGCCGACGACCTCATCGACCATAGCGGCGATGCGGCCGCCGCGGGCAAGCCGACCGGCCAGGACGCCAGCGCGGGCAAGGCGACCTTCGTCTCGCTCCTGGGCGAGGAGCGCGCCCGCCAGCAGGCCGGCTTCCTCGTCGAGCAGGCGATCGAGCATCTGTCGGGCCACGGCGGCGAGGCCGATTTGCTTCGTGCGATCGCGCGCTTTGCGATAGAGCGCGACCATTGAGGGAGAGCTGCCGGTGAAGGTCGCAGTCTATCCGGGGACGTTCGACCCGATCACGCTCGGGCACCTCGACATCATCCGCCGCGGCGCGCACCTCGTCGACAAGCTTGTCATCGGGGTGACGACCAACCCGTCGAAGGAACCGATGTTCACGGTCCAGGAGCGGCTGGCCATGGTCAGGCGCGAGGTCGCCGGAATCCCTGGCCAGATCCACGTCGTCGAGTTCGACAGCCTGCTGATGGACTTCGCCGAAAGCCAGGGCGCGACCGCGATCCTTCGCGGCCTGAGGGCGGTCGCGGACTTCGAATATGAGTTCCAGATGGCCGGCATGAACCAGAAGCTGAACGACAATATCGAAACGGTCTTCCTGATGGCCGACGCCTCGCTGCAGCCGATCGCCTCGAAGCTGGTCAAGGAGATCGCGCGGTTCGGCGGCAATATCGACAAGTTCGTGACGCCCGCTGTCGTCGAGGACGTTCGCCGGCATTTGAACGGCAAGGGCTAGTCATGAATGCCGACGGTACTGGCCAGCGGCAGATAACGAAGTAATGCCCGGTTCACGCTGAAGTCAGAAGCGGCTGCGCAAAGGCGCGCCTAATTTCCCTGGGGAGGTTTATGAAGTCCTGGATGCTGTTGCCGTTCGCGGCGTTGATGATCGCGGCCAAGCCGGCGCCGGTGCCGACGATGCCGAGCATCGTTCCTTCGGCCGAGATCGTTGCGAACAAGGCCAATCATCTGTTCATCCAGCTGTCGACCGGCGGCACGGTCGAGATCGTGCTTCGCCCTGACCTCGCACCGCATCATGTCGAGCGCATCCAGACGCTGGTCCGGCGCGGCTTCTACAACGGGCTCACCTTTCACCGCGTGATTCCCGGCTTCATGGCCCAGGGCGGCGACCCCAAGGGCACTGGCGCGGGCGGATCGGACCTGCCGAACCTCAAGGCGGAATTCACCGACATTCCATTCATGCGCGGCATGGTCGGCGCCGCGCGGACCGACAGCCCGGACACGGCCAACAGCCAGTTCTTCATCATGTTCGCCCCGCGCCGCGAGCTCGACGGCAATTACACGGTCGTGGGCCGGGTGGTCGCAGGGATGGACGCGGTCGATGCGATCACGCCGGGCGAGCCGCCCGCGCAGCCGGCGACGATTGTCAAGGCATGGCTGGGCGACTCTACGCCGGGTTCCGCGGCCGCCAACTAGCGCTATGGACGCGCGATGCGCGTCGACCTGTTCGATTTCGACCTTCCCCAGGACCGCATCGCGCTGCGGCCGGCGCGGCCGCGCGACGCTGCCCGGCTACTACTCGTCGAGGGCCAGGAGATTTCCGACCAACAGGTCCTCGACCTTCCCGGCTTGCTCCGTCCGGGCGACGTGCTGGTGTTCAACGACACGAAGGTCATCCCCGCGCAGCTTGAGGGCAGGCGAGGAGACGCATCGATCGGCGCGACGCTCCACAAGCGCGAGGGCCCGCGCGAATGGCAGGCGTTCCTGCGTAACGCGAAGCGCGCTCGCGTCGGCGACACGATAGATTTCGGCGAGAATGTCCACGCTTCGGTCGTCGAGAAGGCAGCGGACGGGTCGGCACTCCTCCACTTTCATGGTGACGAGCCGGTCGAGCTGATGCTCCAGCGCGCGGGGCGTATGCCGCTGCCGCCCTACATTGCCTCCCGGCGTCCCGCGGATGCCGAGGACCGGGCCGACTACCAGACGATGTTCGCGCGGGAGGAGGGAGCTGTCGCTGCTCCGACGGCCGCGCTGCACTTCACCCCGAGGCTGCTCCAAGCGCTGGAGGCGCGCGGCGTGGCAAAAGAGACGCTGACTCTTCACGTCGGCGCGGGGACCTTCCTGCCGGTGAAGGCGGAGGACACAGGCGGCCACAAGATGCACGCCGAATGGGGCCGGATCGACCAAGCGACGGCCGAGCGGCTCAACGCTGCGCGCGCGGCAGGCGGACGACTGATCGCGGTTGGCACCACCAGCCTGCGGCTGCTGGAAAGCGCCGCTGGCGACGATGGGCTGATCCGTCCGTTCGAGGGCGACACGGCGATCTTCATCACGCCGGGCTATCGCTTCAAGGCGATCGACGGGCTGATCACCAACTTCCACCTGCCGCGCTCGACCTTGTTCATGCTGGTCAGCGCGCTGATGGGGCTCGACGTCATGAAGGCGGCGTACGCGCACGCAATTCAGGAGGGCTATCGCTTTTACTCGTATGGCGATGCGAGCCTGCTGTTGCCGGATCGGTAACCACTCGCGGCCATAAACATGGACATGGCGGACCCTGTCATCCATTCCGAGAGCTGGACCGGGCCACCAGAGGGCCCAAAGCCGGACTGGTATTGGCGGGTCTTCCGGCGGGCCATGACGAAGGAAGAGGTCCGCGCGGCACGAGCGAACGCGCGAAACATGCCGCGATCGCGCGCAAATGGGATTATTGCCTCACTTGCATGGCTGGTCGGGGGCGGTCTGCTGCATTTCTCAACGAGACTCTCCGGCTGGATGATTCCGGCAATCCCGATTGACGTACCGCCAATCTGGTTCCTGAGCTTCACCTCAATCGCCGGAATGATGCTCTTCATCCGGGCAGGCAGCCGCGACCTCGCGCCCATGGCCGTTCGCATCAGCTGGCTCGCAGCGACCGTCTTGCTGATGCTCGCGCTGCTGCTACCGGCCCTGACACTGTACTCGTATGTGCACGCCAAGGGAGGACCTAAACGCCGGATGCAGTTCGTCAGTACGGACCAGGGCAACATAGACGGTGCGACTTTCGCGTTTGAGGATGGCAGTTCGGTCGAGACGCCCTATTTTTGGCGATCGCAGCTCAACATTCATCGAACCGGGGAGTGCTTCGTCGTTCGACAGTACAAAGGACTGTTCGGGTTTTCCTGGATCAAGGTGCTCGAAACGACGCCTCCACCGAGGAACAGCGAACTCTGGTGGCAAGTCCGCCGCGAGGATTGCTTCAGTCGTAAGCCCCTGGCTACTCTGAGAGGCTGACGCTCAGCCGACGAAATAGGTCCACAGCAGGCGGCCAGTCAGCGCGAGCGAGATCGCCACCAGCAGCGGCCGGATGAGGCGCGCCCCGAAACGCAGGGCGCTGTGCGATCCGAGCCAGCCGCCGGCCATCGCCCCGGCGGCCATGCACAGCCCCAGCAGCCAGGCGAGGTGACCGCCGAGCGCGAACAGCAGCAGGCTCGCGCTCGCGCTGGTGAGGTTGACCAGCTTGGTGAGCGCGGTCGCCTTGGTCAGGCCATAGCCCCGCAGCGCGACGAGGCTGGTGGTATAGAAGGTTCCAGCTCCAGGTCCGAAGAAGCCGTCATAGAAGCCGATGGCGGCGCCGATCGGCGCGTAGCCTGCGGAGGTCACGCGATGGTGCGCGTCGTCATCGGTCATCCGCGGTGACAAGAGGATATACATGGCCGCCGCCACGAGCAGTAGCGGGACGATCAGGTTGAGGATGCGTGGGCGAAGCAATTGCACGACCAGCGCTCCCGCGACCGCGCCGATAAACACCAGCACCACCGTCAGCCGATTGGGCCGCCACTCAACCAGCCCCGAGCGCGAATAGTTGCGCAGCGCGACGGCCGTCCCGAACACCGACTGAAGCTTGTTCGTGCCGAGCGCGTACAGGGGCGGGACGCCGGCGAAAAGCAGCGCCGGAATGACGATCAGGCCGCCTCCGCCAGCGATGGAATCCACGAAGCCGGCGACGGCGGCAACCGCGGTCAGCGCGACATAGACCCAGGGTTCGAGGATCAGACGCCCATCCTCAGGATCGCACCGCCGATGATGCCAAGCGCGAGCAACGAATAGGCGGTAACCATGAGGACGGTGCCGAAGCCCGGTCGGAAATAGACCGAACGAAGCCGCATCACGTTCAGGTCGACCAATATATAGGCGGCGGATCCGGCGGCCAGCGCCAAGGCATAGGCAACCCACCCGATCGACGGCAGCGGAACGTGGAGATGCTTGACCAGGAAGTTGGCCGCGAAAATCCCGACCCAGTGGTACAGGTACAGCGGATAGGACATGCCTCCGACGAAGCGGCCCACGGCGCTGCGCGCACCCTGTCGCGAGGTCAGGAGCACGATCACGACGGCGATGAACGGCGCGATCAGCCAGTACAGGTCGGGAAGCGCGACAAGGGCGACCGCAAGCGCGACGCCCGAGACAGCCATCGCGCCAAACCCCCAGGGGCTTAGCTGCCAATCGCCGTAATGCGAGCGCACCACGGCGGCGAGCACGCCAAGGCTGATCGCGCCGTACCATGAGTGGGTCGCGTTCGCGGCGATGGCGACGATCACCCAGAAGACCACCGATCGCCCAAACGGCAGCAGCACGATCAGGAGCGGCGCGGCGAGATAGAATTGCTCCTCGACCGAAATGCTCCAGAAGTGCGATCCCGTGCCCTGCAAGGGCATGAGGGTGACGACTTCCGGGATCTTCGGGATGAACCAGTTGTGGGTGAAGGTCAGGTCGTAGAACAGGCAGTGGAGATAGTGGACCGTGACTGGCTCGCGCAGGGCGCTCAGCACGTAGATCGTGGCGACCGCGAAGACGTACGGAATCCAGATCCGCGTGCCGCGGTTGTAATAGAAGCGCGGAAGGCCCCGCAGGTCGGTGCGCAGCAGGATTCCGCCGATCAACCACCCGCTCAGTGCGAAGAATACCTGCACCGCGAAATTGCCGGCCTGCGGCCAGGTGAGGATGTGCTCGTGCGCGAGCGCGACCATCGATGCGAGGACGAAGCGCAGCCAGTCGAAGAGCGGAAAAGAGCCAGTCTTCTCGGACTGCTCCGAAGGCGTGGTCATGAGCTTGGGTCGCCCGTCCACGAACCGAAGTCAATTGACGCGCCGCAGCTCGCCACAGGCTGTCCCGCTCTAGTGCATCGGTCGCCGCAGCGGCTAGGAGCGCGCTCGTGAGCCGATTTGCCTTCAACATCTCCGCGACCGACGGCGCCGCGCGGACGGGCGTCATCGCCATGCAGCGCGGCGAGATCCGGACGCCGGCCTTCATGCCGGTGGGTACCGCGGCCACGGTCAAGGCGATGCGGCCCGAGGAGGTCCGCGCGAGCGGCGCGGACATCATTCTCGGCAACACCTACCACCTGATGTTGCGGCCCGGGGCGGAGCGCGTAGCCAAGCTGGGCGGGCTGCACACATTCATGGGCTGGGAGCGGCCGATCCTGACCGACAGTGGCGGCTACCAGGTGATGTCGCTCAGCGAGCTCACCAAGGTCACCGAGGAAGGCGTCACTTTTGCCAGCCACCTCGACGGCTCGCGGCACATGCTGAGCCCCGAGCGCTCGATCGAGGTGCAGCGGCTGCTCGACAGCGACATCGTCATGCAGTTCGACCAGCTCGTGCCGACGACGTCCACGCCCGAAGCGCAGCGCGAAGCGATGGACCGCTCGATCCGCTGGGCGAAGCGGAGCCGCGACGAATTCGACCGTGGGGGCGAGCATTCGGGCCGGGCTGCGCTGTTCGGAATCCAGCAGGGCGCGCTCGACGAAGCGCTGCGGAAGGCGTCGGCCGACGCGCTGATCGACATCGGGTTCGACGGCTATGCGGTGGGCGGGCTGGCGGTGGGCGAGGGGCAGGAGGCCATGCTCGCCTGCCTGGACTTTGCGGTGGGTATGTTGCCGGTCGACAAGCCGCGCTACCTGATGGGCGTCGGCAAGCCCGACGATATCGTCGAGGCCGTCATGCGCGGCGTAGACATGTTCGACTGCGTCTTGCCGACGCGGTCCGGCAGGACGGGCCAGGCGTTCACCGCCGACGGGCCGATCAACCTCAGGAATGCCCGGTTTGCCGAGGATCGAGAGCCGATCGAGCCGGGCTGCCCATGCCCGGCCTGCAGCAGCTTCAGCCGGGCCTATGTCCATCACCTCGTCAAGGCTGGGGAGATCCTTGGGGCAATGCTGATGACCCAGCACAACCTGTGGTTCTACCAGCGGCTGATGCACGGTCTCCGCCAAGCGATTGCCGCGAAGGCGCTGGGAAGTCATGCCCGGGCTTTCCTGGCCAGATATCGCGGTCAGGCCGGTTGCTGAGCGCGCGACCGGATGGTAGCGTTACCATCAGGGACGTTGGAGAGAAGATATGCGTTGCCCGGTTGCCGTGTCAGTCGCAGCCACGTTGGCTGCGAGCCCGGCAGTGGGGGCGCCCGCTCCGACCGAAAGTTGGGGCAAGGCGGGGATCACGCTGGATCAGTACCGGCAGGACTCGGTCGAATGCGGGCTCAAGGGTCATTACACCGACATTTCCCAGACGGACGATGCGAGGGCATTCGCGAACGCGTCCAAGCAACTTGACGCTGTCACGACGGGCGCGTCGTCGCCAATGACGGTCGGAAGCAATCCGACGGGGCCGGATGCCACCAGTGCCGCTCAACAGGCGGCGCAATATGCCCACCAGCAGCAGAACATCGTTCGGAGCGTGCGGCCCGAGGAGCGCTTCAAGAGCATCAAGAAGACGCTGGTGGCGACCACCGAGGAGTGCCTGGCGAGCCGTGGCTATTCGCGGTTCGTGCTGAGCGAGGAACAACGCAAGGTTCTGCGCAAGCTCAAGGCTGGGTCCGACCAGCGGCGCGCGTACCTCTACAGCCTCGCGAGCAACCCGGCCGTTCTCCAGAGCCAGAGGGCGGCCGAGCTGCATTGATCGACTAGATCGCGTCGTCCTTCACGGCGGCGGCCTCGTCCGGCGCCACACCCTTGATCTTGTCCTCCGTACGGAGGTCGAAGTCGGAAGCGTCGTGCCGTTCGTGGAGCTGCTCGCTCTCGTCGCCCGTCAGCCGGTTGACGATCCGGCCGCGCTTCACGGCCGGCCGCTCGGCAATCTGCCTGGCCCAGCGAAGAAGGTGCTCGTACTCATGCGTTGCGAGGAACACATCGGCGCCTTCGTAGCTGCGGCCGAGTGCAATCCCACCGTACCAGGGCCAGATCGCCATGTCCGCGATCGAGTAATCCGCGCCCGCGACATATTCGTTGTCCGCCAGCCGGCGGTTGAGCACATCGAGCTGGCGCTTGGCCTCCATCGCGTAGCGGTTGATCGCATATTCGATCTTCTCGGGCGCGTAGGCGAAGAAATGGCCGAACCCACCGCCGAGGAAGGGCGCACTGCCCATCTGCCAGAACAGCCAGGAGAGCGTTTCTGCACGCGCCGAGCCTGACGCGGGCAGGAATTCGCCGAACTTCTCGGCGAGATAGAGCAGAATCGCGCCGGATTCGAAGACGCGAACCGGCTCCGGACCGCTGCGGTCGACCAGAGCAGGGATCTTGGAATTGGGATTGATGTCGACGAACCCGCTGCCGAATTGGTCGCCGTCGCCGATGCGGATCGGCCAAGCGTCGTACTCGGCGTCCTTGTGGCCCTTCGCTAGCAGCTCCTCGAACATGATCGAGACCTTTTGCCCGTTGGGCGTCGCCAGCGAGTAGAGCTGGAACGGGTGCTTCCCGACGGGAAGCTCCTGCTCGTGAGTCGGGCCGGCAATGGGACGGTTAATATTGGCGAACTGGCCGCCGCTGGGCTGTTCCCACGTCCAGACAGTCGGCAGAACGTAATCGGTCATCGCAGTTCCTTCGCTTCTCCAGCCCGCGAAGGAACTAGGAAGCGTCTACGGACCTTTCCAGTGTCAAGCTGGGTACTAACCTGCGCTTCGTGAGAGGAAGCTCGGAAGTGGGCCGTTCCAGTCGCTGCTGATGTCTTCGACGACCGGCAGCCGTTCGCCGGGCGGTTTGCGCTCGTCAGCGGACTTGGCCTCCTGAGGCCGTGGTCGCGGCGCCTTGGCGCGTTCGGCGGCCGGTTCGGTACGGCGTTCGTCAGCGGCCTTCGGTCGGCCTCGTGCGGCCCGCTTACTGTCCTTCGGTCCCTCGCGGTTCGAAGCGATCTCGTCCGGCGTGGCATCTGGCTCGCGGCTCTTGTCACTGCGTGCGATCTTGAGGCCGGTGAGCTTCTCAATCGCGGCAACGGCCTCCGCATCCTGCCTCGTGGCAAGTGTGATTGCGATGCCCTTGGCGCCGGCGCGCCCGGTACGGCCGATGCGGTGAATGTAATCGTCTGGCTGCCAGGGCACGTCGAAATTGATCACGTGGCTGACGCCTTTGACATCAAGTCCGCGCGCCGCAACGTCCGAGGCAACCAGGATGTTGATCTCGTCCTTCTTGAAGCGATCGAATTCCGCGATGCGCGCCGCCTGCTCCATGTCACCCTGGATCTGGCCAACCTTGAATCCAGAGCGCTTGAGGCTCGACGCAAGCTCGCGCACCGTCGTCTTGCGGTTGCAGAATATGATGGCGTTCTTGAATTCCTCGTGGCGAAGGATGTCGCGGAGCACGTCCTTCTTTTTGTCGGGACTAACCTCGACCAGCCGCTGCTCGATGTTGACGTTGGCGGTCGCCGGCCGCGCGACCTCGACACGCTTGGGGTCGTTCAGGAATTTGGCCGCGAGCTTCTGGATCGGCGGCGGCATGGTCGCCGAGAAGAGCAAGGTCTGGCGATCTCGCGGAAGCTTTGAGCAAATCTCCTCGATGTCCGGAATGAAGCCCATGTCGAGCATCCGGTCGGCTTCGTCGATGACCAGTAGCTTGCAGTCCGTCAGCATGATCTTGCCGCGACCGAACAGGTCCATGAGTCGGCCGGGTGTGGCGATCAGCACATCGACGCCCTTTTCGAGCGCCTTGACCTGGTCGCCCATCTGCACGCCGCCCATCAGCAGCGCCATCGAGAGCGGATGGTATTTGCCGTATTTCTCGAAATTCTCAGCGACCTGCATGGCAAGCTCGCGCGTCGGCTCGAGGATCAGGGAGCGCGGCATGCGTGCCCGGCTGCGGCCTTCGTGGAGGATGTCGATCATCGGCAGGACGAAGCCGGCGGTCTTGCCGGTGCCGGTTTGGGCAATGCCGATCAGGTCCTTGCCCATGAGAACCGACGGAATTGCGGCGCGCTGGATGGGTGTCGGCTCATTGTAGCCGCTGTCATTGACTGCGCGGAGCAGTTCGTCAGAAAGGCCGAGATCGGCAAAAGTCATTCAATATCCGGATGATGGAGTGGGCCGCGGCTTCTCATGGCCGGTGCGGCAACTAGCGGCCTTGCGGCTATGCCGTGGCCCAAGCGCTTGTCAAGGAAACGCGGAGCCCGCGCGAGAGGTCCAAGCTACTGACGCAGCCTCGGCTCCAGTTGCCTGAACCGCTCGATATTGCAGCTTCCGCCGATCCGCGAATAGACTGCGTCCCGCCTGGCGCACAGCCGATCGTCCTGGGGTTGGAGATAGAGGCCGCCGTAGAAATCGAGCGCCGGGCAATCCTCGTCGAGTTGGGCGCGCACCCGGACATGGTTCGCGAGGATGAAATCGACCTGGCTGCGTTGCGACAGCAGCGCCCCACGGATTGCGCCCAACGGGACGCACTTGGGGCCCTTGTGTTCGACCCATTCGATTTCCCGGAACAGCGGACGCGGCTGGAGGGGAACTCGCATAATCACCTCGTCCTGGACCATCAGGCGCGTAACCGACTGGCTGATGACGCCTGGCCCGGCACCCATCAGGCCGAACAGCAGCGGCAGCAGCTTCCAGACTGTTCCGGCAATCACGAAAGGCCCAACCCCATGGCCGCAGGCTTCGCAGCAAAGCGTTGAATGTTCAATGAACTAAGCCGTCGTGCATGCCCACCCGCGGCGCCTGCGCTTGCCTAACGCACGCGAGGCCAATAGAGGGCACCGGACCAATGACGGCGGGCAAGCGCGGGGGACGCGAAGCTGCAGCCGGGACCTCAGGAGAAGACCCTAAGATGGCGAGCGCCGCCCCGACTGAAGGAATGCCGATTTTCTATAACGCGGTCGAGCCGATCAACCTCGACCAGCACGGGAAGATGAAGGTGCGCGGCATCACCAGCATGCCGGAGATGGGCCGGACCCACGCCGTGCCGCTGACGGTCGACGAGTTCACGCTGGTGCAGCGCCATTATCCGATCGTCTTTTCAATTGGCGGCCCCCCGGTTCCCATCGCTCTCATGGGCCTCAACGAGGGCGTCAACGTGTTTCTGGACCAGGACGGCCGGGCGCTCGACCCGAATCTCTACATTCCGGCCTATTTGCGCCGCTACCCGTTCCTGCTCGCGCGGCTCCGCCCGGACACCGACGAGCTGTCACTCTGCTACGACCCAACGTCGGGCGCGATCGGGGACTTCGACGAGGGCGAACCGTTGTTCGACGGGGACCAGCCCGGCGCAGCGACCAAGGCGATCCTGGAATTCTGCGAGCAGTTCGAAGCGGCGGGCCTCCGGACGCAGGCGTTCATCGACGACCTGGTGAAGTCGGACCTGCTGATGGACGGCGAAGTTGCGATTCAGCCGGAAGGCTTCGACCAGCCGTTCGTCTATCGCGGGTTCCGCATGGTCGACGAGGAGAAGGTCAGGAACCTCCGCGGCGACGAGTTGAGGAAGATGAACCAGAACGGCATGCTGCCGCTGATCTTCGCCCACCTCTTCTCGCTCAGCCAGATGCGCGACGTGTTCGCCCGGCAGATGCAGCAGGGCAAGGCGCCCGCACAGGTGCCGGCGCAAGCCGCTCCCGAGACTGTCTAAGCCGCCAGGTTATTCGGCGGCGGTCGCGTACTGCCGGCCGATCAGCGCCTCGCCGAGCTCAACGGCGAGTGTTTCGATGAGTCCGGCGACGCGGTCGAAGCCGGGTCCGGGCTTGGCGAGCTTTGAGTCGAGATAGCAACGCCGGTCGATCTCGATCTGGAGTGCCTGGACGCCGTCCCTTGGTCGGCTGTGACGCTCGATCACGTGACCGCCTGCGAAGGGGTCGTTGAGTCCACCGTCGAACCCTAGCCGCTTGGCGATCGCGACAGCTTCGGCACTGATCCAGGGCTCCGCCGTGCGGCCCCGGCAATCGCCGAACACCAAGGGCGGGACGCCTTCCGGCGGCGGGGGCATCGAATGGCAGTCGAGCAGCAAGGCGCAGCCGAAGCGGTCGAGCAGCAGGGCAAGCTGCGCCTCGATCGCTTCATGATAGGGCCGGTGAGCCTGGTTTAGCCGGTCGTCGAGCTGCTTGGGGCTGATCGCCCGCCGCCAAAGATAGCCGTGCTGGGCCGTTCGCGCCGGCACGATGCCGAGACCGCCGCGCGCGCGAGCAGTGATTCCGCGACGCCTAGCGCCGTCGATGACCGACGGGTCCACCTCGTCCTCGGCTCGATTGCAGTCGACCGCGGCCCGCGGCGCGCGGGCCACCACCGCGCCGCATCCGCGCTGGAGCGCGCGCCAGACCAGGCGATCAACGAAGGGATCCTCGAGCGTCGTCAGCGACGGCTTGCCGGCCGAGGCGAGCGCGACCAGCCAGTCGGGATAGTCGCGGCCAGAATGTGGCACCGACAGCAGCACCGGCAGCTGTCCACGGGGCTGGTGGATTGTGGGGGAGGGGAGCTTGCTCACGGGGTCAGGGTTAAATTTCGTGCCAGTTTAGGACTGGCTGAGGGAGCCTGCAACGCGCCAGCGCATTATTCGCTTCTGGAAAAACGCACTCGGGCAGCGCATAGAGCAAGTGATGGCGAGAATTCTCCTGGCTGAAGACGACACGTCGATGCGCGAATATCTGCAGCGGGCGCTGCAGCGTGTCGGCTACGAGGTCGAAGCCGTCGGCTGCGGCACCGAGGCCGTCCCACTGCTCGAGACCAGCCGGTTTGATCTCCTGCTGACCGACATCGTCATGCCCGAGATGGACGGGATCGAGCTGGCCCAGAAGGCCAGTGCGATCGACCCGGCGATCCGCGTCATGTTCATCACCGGCTTCGCCGCCGTCGCGCTCCAGGGCGGGCGCACCGCGCCGGAGGCCAAATTGCTGTCCAAGCCGTTCCATCTCAAGGACCTCGTGATGGAAGTGGACCGGATCTTCCAGACCGAGGACCAGCACGGGCGGCTTTAGGGTCATTCATCTCCGCCATCGGTTCCAGGCTTCGGCGGAACCCGAAGCACGCCACGATGCGTCACAAGCAAACCAAACTCGGCTAAATATTTGATGAAGCGCGTCGACGAGCGCTCTCGCTGGCAGATGTGGGTCAGGCTAGGATGAGCACATGAACCTTGAGCGCACCATCGGCCGTCACCGGATCGGAGGTTGGCTCTTCGTGGCCGCGACCGGCGAATTGCACCGAAGCGCCGAGGTCAGGCGGCTGGAGCCGCGGGCCGCGAGAGCCCTTGAGATATTGTGCGAGGCGGGAGGCGAGGTGGTCAGCCATGAGCGGTTGATTGCCGAGGTGTGGCAGGGACGTGCCCTCAGCGGCAACAGCGTCGCCGTCGTCATCGGCCAGCTCCGCCGGGCGCTTGACGATGACCCACGCGAGCCGCGGCTGATCGAGACCATTCCCAAGCGCGGATACCGGCTGCGGGCGGAAGCGCCGGGTCAACCACGCCCGGCGGTCGGCCGCCCGCTCGTGCTTGCCCTAATTGCGGCGGCCGTGCTCGCACTGGCCATTCTGGCCGCTGCCTTGCAGCCGTTTGCGAGATCAGGCGGCGAAATTGCGGTCGTGGACGTTGCCAACGCAACCGGCGATCCGCGCTATTCGCCCGTGGCGCGGGCAACGAGCGAGCTGATCGTCAACGAGCTGGACAAGAGGGGCTTCGCGGTCCGGCGCGATGGCGGGGGCGATTTGCTGCTGCGTTCCAAGCTCGTGATCTGGGATGGCCTGCCGTACCTGGGCATGACCGCCACCGACAGGAGCGGGGTCGTTCGCTGGTCATCGATGAGCAAGGCGACCGAGAGCGCGATCCCGCCGTCGGTCGGGGCCGGGGTAGAAGAGCTCGCCGGCCGCTTTCCGCCCAGAGTGCTCCGTCAGCGGGTTGCAGACGGGGAGCGCCGTCGCTAAGTCGCCCGGCGTGGGCGTGTAGCTCAGTGGTAGAGCACTGTGTTGACATCGCAGGGGTCGCAAGTTCAATCCTTGCCACGCCCACCATTTTTTCTACTGATTTCAGTGATCTAGCGGGTCACCCCGCTACGATCTGCGCGCTCACGCTGGCGCAGGACTGTCGTCTCAGTGAGCCATGACCAGCGAGATGGGGCACGCGTGCAGAAACTCGCGCGTCAGGCCGCCGAACAGGAACTCGCCAGCTCTTGTGTGGCTGTAGCCGCCCATCACGATATATTCGGCCCCCGCTCGCGTCGCGAAGTCGACGAGGTCCTGCCCGATCTCGGTCTTCGGCGAGCGCGTATCCATCTCCGCATGCACACCGTGTCGCGACAAATATTCCATCAGCGACGTGTCCGGGAAAGCGGTCTCCTTGTCCTCCGCAAAGCGAACCACGCGGACCATTGCGGCCATGCGGAGCAGACCGATCGCAGAACGGACTGCGTTCGCTCCTTCGATGCTCCCGTTCCAGGCAATGACCGCGTTTCCGAACGGATCGAGCTTTTCGCCGCCGTCGCCGGGAATGCACAATGGGGCGCGCGTGTTGCAGATGAGTGCTCCCAGGAGGCCCGGTCCCGTTCGCCTGAACTCGTGCCACTTGGGCTGCCGTCCGATGACGACGAGGTCAGCAAGGGCTGCATTCTTTACTAACTCGGGAAGGACTGCGGAGGTCGTGGCCTCGTAGCTCCAATTCACATCTTCCTTGTTGAGATGCTCCGCGAGCTGGCGGTGCAGTTTAGCCGCCTGATCCTGAAGCGCCTGCACGATCTCCCCGCTGACGAAATTGCCCCCGTAGCTGTCGACCACGGTGTAGGCCTCCATCGGGATGACCTGGAGCAGCTGGATATGCGCCGAGCAAGCCCGCGCGAGGGACAGCGCGACCTGGAGACGCGCAGCGAGACCATCGTCCTCGTGAACGGCGAAGAGAATGGACTTGATGGGTGTTGCAGCGGACTCCTCGACGCGTCCCAACGATGGTCTTTCGATCACCAATTCCTTTGCGGTCGTCATGACCCGTCTCCGACAGTGCGGAGCCGATCATCCGCTGCGACGGCAAAGCGCGACATACGCAGTTTTCCATAGCCAGTGGCCTCAGTTGCCAGACTCCAGCACCGTCACCGGAGCAGCGGCCGTACGCAATGAGTCGGGCGTGACGACGATCGTCATGCCCGGTTCGACGACGCTCGCCACAGCTGTCTTGAACGCCTCCGGCGCGACGAATCTCTGCCATTCGTCAGGAGGCACTTCTTGGTCCGATCCGGAAGATCCCGACAATTGCACTCGAATCCAGTGTTGCCCCTCCTTGTCGATGCCGCGCAGCGCATAGGCCCAGGTCCCGGTCACCGCGCCTTTGACGGCCACGGGCGCCGAACCGATCACGACGCCGTTGCGCAGGACGAGCGCGCGGCCGTCGCTGGCGCTTATGATGACCGAAACCGGTCCGCTTGGTGACTTTTGCGGGTCCCAGGCCACGGAAGCGTTGCCGAGCGCGTCTGCTGGACCCTGCGAAAGGATCTCGGGCGTTGGAGCCACGCGCGGCGCGGAAGGTACGTCCGCGATGACCACGGTCATGCCGAGCTTGGTTGATTCGTACAGGAGTTTCGCGAAGCCAGCCGGCATTCTGATGCAGCCGTGAGATGCGGGATAGCCGGGCAGATGGCCGGCGTGGAGGGCCACTCCATACCATGTGAGGCGCTCCATGAACGGCATCGGCGCGTTGTCATATTTGGACGAATGGTGCTCGACCTGCTTCTCGAGGATGGTGAACACGCCGGTGGGGGTGTTGTGGCCCGGGCGGCCGGTGGAAACGGTCGTCGCGCCGATCGGTATGCCGTTGCGGTACAGCACGGCCCTCTGAGTCTTCACATTGACGACGAGCAGCATCGGCCCGCCTGGCGCGATTTCGGGGGCCCAGACATATTCGCCCGGCTTGAGCTGGGCGACGATCTGAACAACCGAGCCCGAACTGACATCTACCGGCTGTGCATTTGTGCTCCCGGTCGCGGCCAAGAGGGCCAAGGCAAAGACAAGAGCGCGCGACTTCATCGGCGGTTCGGAGGAAGCTTCATCGGGGCGCCGCTGTTTGTTCATCGCAATCCCTATGCAGCGACCAGTCCGTTCCGGTCGTTACGCGAAATTGCGTATTTGCCGCCCGCTGCCTCCCAGCGACATCTTCTGCGATGAACTGGAGATCCATCCGCCTCGAGCTTGGCAGCACCGGGGAGTTCCCGGCCGGGTCAGTCAGCCGCACCTTCCTGATCAAGCTGCCCCTTGACGACTTCGATGCCGTTGATGGCGCTGCCCTGACCGAGAATCCGACCAGAGCGACCGCCCGCCGGCACTGGTCGACCGAACCGGATGAAAGAGGCCAGATAGTTTCTTCTGGTGAAAACTGGGTCATGCGCAGCGAAGGCAAGCCGGACCGTGTGCTCTGGTTCGATGGTATTCCCATGCGGCTCGGCCAGCAGGTGTCTCTCTTAGAACCGGACGGGACGATTCTGCCCTTGAGGGTCGCGAGCATCCGCTGAAGCTTTGGGCCGTCGCACTCCGCTTGCTATAGCCATGTCCATGGACCGGCCGGTTGATCGTGCTGCCACGGATGCCCTTGGTCGTGAAGAGCATCTTCGCTCGATCCTCGCGACCGTGCCGGACGCGATGGTGCTGATCGACGACGTGGGCTCGATCATCTCGTTCAGCGCGGCCGCCGAGAAGATGTTCGGCTATGCCGAAACCGAAGTGATCGGCGAAAATGTTTCGATGCTGATGCCGTCACCGGATCGCGAGCGGCACGATGGCTATCTCAAGAACTATCACCAGACCGGCGTTCGGAAGATCATCGGCATCGGCAGAGTGACGACCGCGCGCCACCGCGACGGCAACACTTTCCCTATCGAGCTGTCGGTCGGGGAAGCCTGGGTCGAGGGGCGGCGCATCTTCACCGGATTCATCCACGACCTTACCGAGCGGCGCCAGGCCGACATGCGGCTGCGCGACATTCAGGCAGAGCTCGCTCATGTCGGCCGCCTCAGCGAATTGGGAACCTTCGCCTCTTCGCTCGCTCATGAACTCAATCAGCCGCTGACAGCCATTACCAGTTATTGCCAGGGCGCTGCCGAGCTCCTCGAGGGACGGCCCGACCCTGAGCGGGTCGAGATGGCGAAGGAGGCGATGCGCGATACCGCGGAGCAAGCGCTGCGTGCCGGCGAAATCGTGCGGCGGATGCGCGATTTTCTAAGTTACGGCGAGAAGGAGCACCACGTCGAAAGCCTGTCGCGGATCATAACCGAAGCCAATGCCCTCGCCCTCGTGGGTTCGCGCGAGCATGGTATCGATGTCCAGGTCAGCGTGGATCCGACGGCTGACACCGTCTTCGTCGACCGCATCCAGATCCAGCAGGTGCTTTTCAACCTCGTCCGGAACGCGATCGAGGCCATGCTCAAGAGGCCCGTCCGGGCGCTGACCATCGCGACCAATGCCGGCCCCCAGGATATGGTCACCGTCTGCATCCAGGATACCGGTTCCGGAATAAGCGACAGTGTCGCACCGCAATTGTTCCAGCCATTCGTGACCTCAAAGGCGAGCGGCATGGGCATTGGGCTCTCAATCTGCCGAACCATCGTGGAGGCCCACGGAGGACGGATTTGGTGCGAGCCAGCGTCCGAGGGCGGAACAATATTTGGATTCACGCTACCCCGGGCCGAGATGGACAATGAGTGACCCCAACGATCCGCTGGTGCACCTCGTGGATGACGATGCGGCAATCCGGCGTTCGGTCGGCTTCATGCTCAAGACTTCGGGCTACCGGGTGGAGGCCTATGAGTCCGGGACCGAGCTTCTGAAGGCGAGCGGCCAGCTGGAGCAAGGCTGTGTGCTTCTGGATATTCGTATGCCCGGCATGGACGGGCTGGAAGTCCAGCAGGCGCTCCAGGAAAAAGGCGTCGGCTTGCCGGTCATCATCATGACCGGCCACGGCGACGTGGCACTGGCGGTCAAGGCAATGAAGGCCGGCGCCGTGGACTTCATCGAAAAGCCGTTCGAAAAGGGCGCTCTCTTGTCCTCGCTTCAGGAGGGCTTCAGCCGACTTTCGCGAAAGCATGCGACGGGCGAACGGAAGCGCGATGCGGAAGTGCGCCTGCAGGCCCTGACATCGAGAGAGCGTGACGTCCTGAACGGTCTCGCGGATGGCTTACCCAACAAGACGATTGCCTATGACCTGGGGATCAGCCCGCGAACCGTCGAGATCCACCGGGCGAATCTGATGAGCAAGCTCGGCGTCCGCAGCCTTTCAGAAGCACTTCGCATTGCTTTCGCCGCGTCCGAAAAATGATCCCCGCTCGGCCCGACAGCGAGGGTCCGGGGATTTGCGTAATGACCCGGCGTGAGTACGAGTTCACGCTCCAGCGATGGAACAGAAAGCGGTCGACATCCTGAGCCACTATCGGCTGATGACGATTGCCACGCTACGCCCCGATGGATGGCCGCAGGCCACCATGGTCAGCTACGCCAATGACGGCTTGCTGCTTTATTTCGTCATTTCGAGGCAAAGCCAGAAATATGCGAACATCGAGCGGGACAGCAGGGTGTCCATCGTCGTTGGCCGCGATTTCGATGATCCCGCACAGATCAGGGCCCTCTCGATAGCGGCGAACGCCTCGGAAGTGCGCGACCCTGCTCAGCGCGACAGGGCGGTCGAGCTCATCCTGAGGCGACACCCGGCGCTTGCCAGGCTCGGAGGGCCGAACCTCAAGCATTCGGCGGTCATGCGCGCCTACTGCAGCATCGTGACAATCCTCGATTATTCGAAGGGGTTCGGCCACGCGGACCTACTGACCGTGGGTCCGGGCGGCGCGGAGATGACCCCCGCCCGGGAGGACGATTGGGGCTTTGTCAGCGCATCGGACATTTCATCGTAGTCGCTGCGGCTCAGCGTCCTTCCGTATCAATACTTATAGAGCCGGAGGCATCTCGGACTTACGACCTGAAAACAGCCTTCCGGGGATTTCCCGCTTCCCATCCCCTCTTCCCCGGAAGGTTCTTCGCCTTCCGACTCATTGGCGTCACTCCTTGGCGGCAACACCCATTTGTTCGCGATCGAACCTTTCGCCCGCCGTCGCGGGCCAATTGTCCTTGCCAAGGTCGGTCTCGATTACGGCGCCTCGCTCATCGACCGTCAGGCGCTCGCGATGGCCCAGGCCCTGGCTGAAGTCGAGTATCGAGACATGCCTGCATTGTGCCTGGATGAATACCGCTTCGTCGGCATCGGGAATCTTGAATCCGGCCAGGTTCGCATGCCGCTCCATGAGCAGGCGCCATGCTTCATCGCGTTGGCGCGGGTCGGTAATTTCACTTGCTACGGCGCCCGCATAAACAGCCTTTAGCTCCGCCACCTCGGATGGCTCCGGCGCCACCGCGATCGAAATCCGCTGGTCATGTTTGATGTTCGCGTATTTCTGGCTCGATCGGAAAATCAGAAAGAAGATGCTGAAGCCCCGGTTGGCGTAGCCGACGACCGTGGTTTGCGGCCACCCGTCCGGCCGCAGAGTCGAGACCGCCATCATGCGGTTGGTATTGAGGATCGTGATCGCCGGCTGTTCCACGAACATGTCCTTTCGAGGATGCGAATATGTGACGATCTTGGACCGCCGCTCGAAGACGGGTCTGTACGCAAGGATACGGATGTCGGGCCGCCGCAATCTGGCGAGGGACAACCCCTAGAGCGGTCGCTGTCGGAACCACTTCGTCAGGATGTACTTGGTGCCGGCGCGGACCCTCATCCCCTGGTGAAGCGTCGCCGGGTTCGGCGAGCCATCGGGAAGAAGATTGTTCCAGGTCAACAGCTTGCCGACTTCCGGCTGGATCGTCTTGCCGATCGTCTTGAACCGCGTTGCGCCCCCGTCTTCGGGCTCGTTCAGATAGATCATCGCGGTCCAGCTCCGCTGCCCGCCGCGTTCGGTGTGAACCAGGAAGTCATAGCCTCCCGGGTTGAACGTGTCGGTGTGCGCGCGAAACTCCTGTCCGGGTGCGTAGCGCTGACCTTGCAGGGGTTCACCCAGCTCGAGCGGAAGGCCGAGCAGGTCGGCGATCCTTCTTTCGACGTCCGCCACATCTGGGTCCACCGAATCGAGGTCGCACGTCTCGCTCGTGCGAAAGTTGGCGATGCCGGTGTCGTCGGCGATCGTCGACGGTCGCCGCCGAGCATCGATCCGCTCGATCATCGCGGTACAGGTCGCGGCGTCGAGAAACCGGCGGATGATAAACAGCTCGAGGTCGCGCGTGGGGACCCGCTGTACGCCTTCTGTGGCGGTGAGCCGGGTAGCGGGATCGGCATTTGCATCCACGGTGCTGCAATAACGCGTCGTTCCCACGGGGCATACAGGCCGGCTTGCCAGCGGCAATGGGAGCGAACAGGATGCGCTCGAGTATCAGGGAGTTCGTGATGTTCCGCTCCGTTGCGTTCGCATTTGTTGTCTTCGTCAGCGTGCCCGTGTCAGCACAGACCTCGGCCTCGCTCGACGAGTTGGCGGCGACACCATTGGTGACCGTTCAGATCTCGGAGCAGCTGCGGGCCCCGCCGGACGAAGCGACGATCAACGCGGCAACCGAGGCCCGCGCGCCGACCGCTTCGGCGGCGCTCACAGCCAGCAAGGCGAAGACCGAAGAGCTTCTCAGGGCGATCCGAGCTTCGGGGATAGCGTCCAAGGACATTCAGACCGAGGGCGTGTCGGTCAATGCGGACTACGAATATGACAACGTCAACGGCCGTGGGACGCGGCGTTTCATCGGGTACCTCGCGCGCAACTCGGTGCGCATCAAGACGCGGCAGATCGACCGACTGGTTGGTTTGCTCGACACGCTGACCGCCGCGGGAGCGACTAACATCTACGGCCCAAGCTTCGGGATTGCCGACCCGGCGCCTCTTCGCGCCGAGGCAAGGAAGCGCGCCATGGCTCGCGGCGAGGCCGAGGCGACCGAATATGCCCGCAACGCGGGTTTCTCGCGCGTTCGCCTGCTCTCGGTGCAGGAGGGCGTGTCCTACCGTTCCGCTGATATCGTCGTAACGGGTAGCAGGATCTCGCCGATGGCGGCTCCGCCACCGCCGCCGCCCGTGCCGGAGCGCGGTTCGATCGAGCCTGGGCAGATCGAGACGGGCGTGACGCTGACGCTCCAGTACCGAATGGAGCGGTAAGCAGGGCGCTGCTTAGAGGCAGGCCTCGAGGTAGGGCTGGTCGAAGCCATACTGCTTGGCCTTTTCCAGCGTGTAGGGCCTCAGGCCCATCGAGCGATACTCGCCGACGATCTTGCCGTCGGACGTCTCGTCCAGATACTCGAACTTGAACAGCTCCTGGGTGACAATCACGTCGCCTTCCATGCCGATCACCTCGGTGATGTTTGTGGTGCGGCGCGAGCCGTCGCGAAGGCGCTTCACCTGGACGATGATGTCGACCGAGTCCGCGATTTGGCGGCTGATCGCCTCCTTCGGGATCTTGATGTCGGACATCATGACCATGTTCTCCATACGCGCGAGGCATTCGCGCGGGGAGTTGGAGTGGAGCGTCGCCATCGATCCGTCGTGGCCCGTGTTCATCGCCGCCAAGAGGTCGAAGCACTCCTGGCCGCGAATCTCGCCGAGGATGATGCGGTCGGGGCGCATACGCAAAGCATTGATGACGAGGTCGCGAATGGTGATCGCGCCCTGGCCCTCGAGGTTCGCCGGGCGGGTTTCCAGCGGCAGCCAGTGCGGCTGCTGCAGCCGAAGCTCGGCCGCGTCTTCGATGGTGATCACGCGCTCGCCGGGGTCGATCATCTTCGACAAAGCGTTGAGCATCGTCGTCTTACCGGAACCGGTACCGCCGGAGATGACGACGTTCATGCGGCTGGCGCCCGCAATCTTCAGTACCGTCGCCATCTTCTCCGACATCGAACCGAAGCCGCGCATCATGTCGAGGGTGATCGGCTTCTCGGAGAATTTACGAATCGATATGGCGGTGCCGCGGAGCGACAGCGGCGGGATGATCACGTTGACGCGGCTGCCGTCCTGGAGGCGAGCGTCGCAAAGCGGGGTCGTCTGGTCGATGCGGCGACCGACCTTGTTCACGATCCGCTGCGCAATCTGGAACAGATGCTCCTCGTCGCGGAACTGAATCTGCGCGATCTCAAGCTTGCCCTTGCGTTCGACGTAGGTCTGTTCGGGGCCGTTGACCATGATGTCGCTGACCGCCGGATCGGCAAGCAGCTCCTCGAGCGGACCTAGGCCGAGAAGCTCGTCGACAAGGACCTTCTCGAGCGCAAACTGCTCGCGCCGATTGAGCGTGATCTTCAGCTCGGCGAGCACCTCGGAGATAATCGGCCGGAATTCCTCGGCGAGCTCGTCCTTGTTGAGAGTCGCGGCCGCTTCGGGATCCACGCGCTCCAGCAGGCGAGGAAGAACCTGCTCCTTGATCCTGTGGACCGAGGCCTCGAAGCCCTCGACCTTGCTGCTGCCCTGTTCGCCGCTTGCGTTCTGGCGGGCCGTCAGGCGGTCCATGGCTCCGCCGGCTGGCACGCTGCCAGCGTCGCTGTCGGTTGGCTCTGTAGGCGGGGAAAGTTCGTCCAATGGCGGGAATTGTTCGCCGCCATCGGGTGTGGATGCAGTGGACGAGCCCCCGGGGCCGCCCTTCATCGGCTTGGCGACGCCGAAATTCGGCCGTCCGCCACCACCGACACCGCCACGCTTTCCAAATGCGCTCATTCCGAACCTGCGCCTTGCTGCTGATTACGGGCAGGGTGAATAAGTGCGAAACTTTTAGAAAAAGCTAATTCCGGTGCGATGCAGCGGCTGCAAAGATCAGCGGCGGATTAACCAATTCTATAAAGATTTCACGCCAAGACCGCAGCAGGCAGCCGCGTCTAGGAGTTCGGGGTTGAAGCTGATCGTCCAAATTCCATGCCTGAACGAGGAGGAAACCCTCGCGCAGACGCTGGTCGAGATCCCGCGCCGCGTTCCGGGCATCGACGAGGTCGAGATCCTCATCGTAGATGACGGTTCGACCGATCGGACCGTGGACGTGGCGCGCCGATTTGGCGTCGATCACATCGTCAGCAGCAACCAGACCCTTGGCCTAGCGCGCTCCTTCTCCCGAGGGATTGAGGAATGCCTTCGGCGGGGCGCCGACATCATCGTCAACACAGACGGCGACAATCAATATTGCGGCGCTGACATTTCAAGCCTCGTGCTTCCGATCATCGAGGGCAGGGCGGATATCGTCATCGGCGACCGTCAGACGCGGGATGTCGCTCATTTTTCGGCCGCAAAGAAGGCTCTTCAGTGGCTTGGCAGCTGCCTGATGTCCCTGATGACCGGCGTCGACATGCCCGACGCCGTTTCTGGCTTCCGCGCGTTCAGCCGCGACGCTGCATTGAAGACTAACATCGTCTCGCGCTTCAGCTACACGCTGGAAACGCTGATCCAGGCGGCATCGAAGAAGCTAAAGATCGTCTCTGTCCCGGTGCGGACGAACGCCAAGACGCGCGAATCCCGGTTGTTCACGAATATCCCCGCTTTCGTCTTCCGGCAAATCAACACGCTTGTGCTCATGTATGTGATGTACCGGCCGCTTCGCGCTTTCTGCGTGATCGGATCCCTCCTCGCTCTCATCGGCGCGGCGCCGATCGCGCGTTTCCTCTATTTCTACTGGAGCGAAGGCGGGGAGGGTCACCTCCAGTCGCTGGTCCTTGCCGGCGTATTGCTCATCATGAGTTTCGTCTCGTTCGCGACGGGCCTTCTCGCCGACGTCGTGTCGCGCAATCGCCAGCTCCTCGAAATCACGCTCGAGAAGGTCCGCCGGATCGAGCTCGACAGCCAAAACAAGCACGAAGAGCAAGACCGCAAGCCGCTGAGGCGCGCGCTGTGACCGCGCAGTCGAAGATCAAGGCTGCCTCGCCGGAGAGCCGCCCTTCAACGTTCGGCGCCGTGCCCCGCTCCGGCTACGCTTGGCCGCTCGCCGGTATCCTGATCGTGCTCGCGCTTCAGTTCAGCATGATCTTCACGCGCGCGATAAATTGGGATGAGTTCTTCCATTATGCCCTGGTCGTGGATTTCACGCGCGGGACGGTGAGCCAGCCGCTCCAGACAATCTTCGTGCGCTTCTTCCAGTGGCTGGTTCTTCTTCCCGGGACGGGCGTGGATCGCATCATTGCCGCTCGCATCGTCATGTTCGCATGCGAAATGGTCACGGTAACCGCGATCGCGAAACTCGCGGCGAGGTTTGCCGGCCGAACGACAGGCCTGCTGTGCGCATTGGCCTATCTATCTGCCGGGTTCGTTCTGCAGCACGGTTTCTCGTTTCGGTTCGACCCCGTTGACGCCGCACTGTTGATGAGCGCGCTCGGGGTGCTGGGCTGCACCAGGTTCAGCGGGCGCTGGGTGTTGCTGTTCGCGGCGCTCGGCGGATTGGCCGCCGCCTATACGATCAAATGTGTGCTCTACGCGCCCGCATTCGCCGGGCTCGCGTGGCTCCGCTGGTCCGAGGCCGAAGACAAGCAGCGTTTC
>Ga0207647_10000847_pt1 | contig 23725 bp, 25 predicted proteins | sample KBSCornC2_FD_184295 | JGI IMG/M metagenome (GOLD analysis project Ga0207647, IMG submission 184295) | Corn rhizosphere microbial communities from Kellogg Biological Station, Michigan, USA - C2 (SPAdes) (version 2) | ecosystem: Host-associated > Plants > Roots > Rhizosphere ... | reverse complement strand
CCGCTATGGCGGCGGCGACCATGCACGACGCGATCATCATCGGCGCCGGCCACAATGGCCTGACCTGCGCATACTATCTCGCGAAGAAGGGACTGAAGGTCACGGTTGTCGAAGCCGCGGCGAATGTCGGCGGCGCGGCCGTCACGGACGAGTTCCTGCCCGGCTACCGTAATTCGGCCGCGAGCTACACAGTCAGCCTGCTTCAGCCCAAGGTGATCCGCGACATGCAGCTCGAACGTCACGGGCTGAAGGTCGTTCTCCGCAAGACAGACAACTTCCTTCCCGGAGACGGGGACTATCTGCTGGCGGGACGGGGCGGCCTGACCCGCAAGGAGATCGGACGGCACCACAAGGCCGATGCCGAGGCCTATGACCGCTACGTCGCGGAACTCGAGACAGTCGTCCGGCTGCTCAAGAAATGGCTGCTTCGCGCTCCGCCCAACGTCGGCCGTAAGGCCAGCGCCATACCCAAGCTTTTGAGCCTCGGACGCGACATGGCCGGCCTGTCGCTCGCCGAGACGCGCATCGTCCACGATTTCGCAGTGCGGAGCGCGGCGGACATTCTCGACCGACGTTTCGAAGGCGAGCTGACCAAGGCGCTGTTCGGATTTGACGGTGTCGTCGGCAACTTTGCTTCGCCCCAGTCGCCGGGGACCGCCTATGTCCTCCTCCACCACTTATTCGGCGAAGCCGCCGGAGTGCCTGGGGCGTGGGGTCACGCCGTCGGCGGCATGGGCTCGATCACCCAAGCGATGGCGCGCGCTTGCCATGAGGCCGGAGTCGACATCCTGCTCGGGCATCCGGTGGAGGAAATCATCGTTTCTGGAGGGCGTGCGGTCGGCGTCGTCGCCAATGGCAAGGCTTTCCGCGCGTCAACTGTTGTCGCGGGCGTCAATCCGAAGCTGCTGTTCGACCGGTTGGTTCCTCGCGGCGCAGTCGACACGGACGCTGCGAGCAGGATGCACGGCTGGAAGTGCGAGAGCGCGACCTTCCGCATGAATGTCGCTTTGTCCGAGCTCCCGAAGTTCACCGTATTGCCGAAGAAAGGCAACCATCTCACGGCCGGCATCATCATGGCGCCGAGCCTCGATTACATGCACCGCGCCTATCTGGACGCGGCGGTTGGCGGCTGGTCCGAGCAGCCGATCATCGAAATGCTCATTCCCTCGACCCTGGATTCGACGCTGGCGCCCAAGGGCAAGCATGTCGCAAGCCTGTTCTGCCAGCATTTCCGCTACGATCTGGGGCCGGGGCGCAGCTGGGACGATGAGCGCGAGAAGGCGGCCGACCAGGTGATTGCGACGGTCGAGACCCATGCGCCCGGCTTCGCCAGGTCGGTCCTCGGCCGCCAGATCCATTCGCCGCTCGACCTCGAGCGGCGCTTCGGCCTGATTGGCGGCGACATCTTCCACGGCAAGATGGGTCTCGACCAATTGTTCAGCGCACGGCCGATGATTGGCGCCGCCGATTACCGGATGCCGCTGAAGGGCCTGTACCTGTGCGGCTCGGGCGCTCACCCGGGTGGAGGCGTTACGGGGGCACCGGGCCATAACGCCGCCCACGCGGTGCTGGCCGATCGCCGCTTCTGGAAGCGCCGGCATTGAGGCCGCTGTCAGGCATCAAGGTTCTCGACCTCAGTCGCGTTCTCGCGGGCCCCTGGTGCACGCAGCTGCTCGCCGATCTCGGTGCCGAGGTGATCAAGATCGAGCGCCCGGGCGCCGGCGACGATACGCGCCACTGGGGACCGCCGTGGCATGGCGAGGGGGATCGGCGCGTTGCCGCCTATTTCCTCAGCTGTAATCGCGGCAAGAAATCGGCCGCGATCGACTTTTCGCGACCCGAGGGAGCCGAACTGGTTCGCCGGCTTGCGGCGCAGACCGACGTGGTCGTCGAGAACTTCAAGGTGGGAGGACTCAAGAAATTCGGCCTCGACGCGGACACCCTGCGATCCGCCAACCGGCGCCTCATCTACGCCTCGATTACGGGTTTCGGCCAGGACGGCCCTTATGCAGACCGCGCCGGATACGACTTCATTATCCAGGGCATGGGCGGGATGATGAGCGTCACGGGGCTGCCCGACGGCGAGCCGGGCGGCGGCCCGATGCGCGCGGGAGTTGCCATCGCCGACCTGTTCACGGGCATGTACAGCTGCGCGGCCATCCTTGCCGCGCTCTACGGGCGCGAAAAGAGCAGGGAGGGCGCGACGATCGACATGGCGCTGTTCGATACGCAGATCGCCGTGATGGCCAACCAGGCGTCGAACGCGCTGGTTTCGGGCAAGGACCCGCCGCGCCAGGGCAATACTCACCCGAACATCGTCCCTTACCAGCCCTTCGACGCGTCCGATCAGCCGATCATCATTGCCGTGGGCAACGACCGCCAGTTCGCCCGCCTGGCCGAGATCTGCGGGCACCCGGAATGGGCGACCGATCCGCGCTTCGCGACCAACGAGGCCCGCGTTGCCAACCGAAGCGCGATCGTGGCGCTGGTAAGCGAAGAGATCCGCCGCAGGTCGGCCGCCGACTGGCTTGTGCAACTCGAATCCGCGGGTATTCCGGCCGGGCCGATCAATTCGGTCACGCAGGCGTTGGCCGACGTGCAGGCGCAGCACCGCCATATGGTGCGGACGATCGCCGGCGTGCCGTTAGTCGGCTCGCCGGTTCGGCTCGGCGGGGCTCGGGCGGACAGCGAACTGCCGCCGCCCGGCCTGGGCGAACACACGCAGGAAGTCCTCGCCGGACTCGGCGTCGATCAGCAACAGATCGAGAACCTCCGAAGCGCGAAGGTCGTCGGCTAGATTATTTTCCGGCCTTGCTCGCGCTTTCGACCAACAGGTCGAGCTGCTTCTGACAGCCGTTGTCGATCAGCACCTTGGCAGCGCCCACGAGGTCGCCCGGCGTGCCGGGAACCGTAACGAAATTGAGGCTGCTCTTCTCGCCGGTGTCGGGCCATTCGATCTGATAGCTTGCCCCATTTGTGACCGGCAGCCCAGCCGGCCAGGCGGTGAGCGAACTACCGGCCCCCCAGGTGAGGTCGCGGCTCGCGCCATCGGCGGAGCGGATCTGCACGGTCGCCGCGGTCTCGCTGTCCGGCCGCCATAGCTGCAGCTTCGAAGCGTCGCTGACGCAGATCTTGCCACTTTGGCTCACGTCGATGTCCCAGATGCTGGGATTATGCGCGACCTCGGCCGCGCGGAGCGCTCCGAACCGGCCCCGCTGTCCCGCGGCCGAAGCCAGCGCGACCTGTTTCGCGTCGAAGTTACCGGGGCCGCGCAGGGTCTGCGCGCTGGCCGGACCGAGCACGGTCACGACATCGCCGCCTTGCAGGGTGATCTTGGCAGTTTCCGGAAGTGTCTTGCCCGGAGGATAGGCCTTGGCCGACGGACCAAGCGACCTGACCACGACCACACTGGCCACAGCGGTCGTCGAACCGAAGGCGACGGCAAGTGCTGCGCCCCACAGCATTAGCTTCGCTCGCATCATCCAAGCTCCTCGTTTGGCGTTGCCCCAATCGCATTCCGCCGGCCAATCGTGCTGGCCGCTGAGTCGGATCTCAGTGTCGATTTGGACACCGATTATGCTTCGTTTTGAATATGGTCAATCAATTGAGTTTAAATGGCGATTTAACGGGCTCTTAGCGCTCAGGCCGTGCGCGGACGGGGCCGCGTTGTCGGCACGGTCGCACCGAGCATGGCCTCCAGATCCTCGATTCGCCGCGCATTGTCCGCGATCAGCTCGGCGATGTGCCGCTCGCGTGCCTCGCGCTTGATCACGGTGCGGATCGCGCGCGCAATCGCCTCCTGGACTTCCTTGAGAGCCCTTTGCTCGTCGCGGCTTGGTATCGAGCCGTCGGGACGGGGCCCGACGAGCAAATAGCCGATCGGCTCCTCATTGTCTGAGCTCGGCACCAGTGGCACGCGGATCGGGAACAGCTTGTCCGTCGGCTCGCAGATGTCGGTTTTATAGTCCTGCGCGAAGCGGCTGGAACGCCACTCCTCGACCTCGTCGACGGTGAGCCCGCGGGCGCGCATTACGCAGCCGTTGACGATGGCCGAGCTGCGAACGGCGCGCACGCCGCGATCCACGCGAGCGAGGATCTCGTCGAGCATCTCACCGAGCGAGGCCGTCTCGCGCATGTCCCGGGCGACTTCGGGCAAGTCGTCACGCAGGAGGAACAGGTTCTTCTGGAAGCGGCGTTCGGACCAGCGATGAACGCGCTCCTGGATTGGGTTCACCAGCACGGTCGAGAGGGCGGCCGCGAAGATGATCGGTCCTTCGCTGCCGGTGTTGCCGTAATAATTGTAGACGATCTGCTTGAGGCCGTCGGCAGTCCCGGCGAAGATCGCCGCGACCGCAACCGTGATCAGCGCGACGTTCGCCGATCGGCTGATCACGAACTCTGCATCGTAGAGCCGGTATCTTACCAGTGCGATCAGTAAGCCCACCTGGAGAACGAGCACCGCGAGCGCGAAGCTGATTCCGGCGGCGATCTCGACAAGTAGCTGCTGGCCGAAGCTATGGGTCGACCATTTGAGATAATCGCTGACGATCGAGAGGCAGCGGAGCACCGCATACCCCGTGATTCCGAGGAGCGCCCAGTGGATCTGCTGGCGCTGTTCGGCTGACTCGGTCAGCCGAAGAGTCCTCAGCAGCGAGAGGACGGTAATAATCATGAAGCAGACGAATAGCGTCTGGTACAAAGTACCCTGCAGCAACATCAGGATCGGCAGCGCGCCCATCAACGCGACGCGTCGCCACGATAAATTGCCGTGTGGGAATAACAGGATGCCAGTCAGCAGCAGGACGTTGCCGAGATCGAACATGGCGACGTTGAGCGATCGGGAGACGCCGATCGAGGACAGGAACATCGACGCCGGCTGTTCGGCGGCGATGGTCAGCAGCACTGCGAGCGAGAGAATCGAACTCACCGCGTCGCGGGCGTTGCGGTGATGCAGCATCCACGCCGCCCACAGCAGGAACGGGTAGGCGAGAACGTGGAGCAGATCGATGAAGCTCAGCCATTTGGGCGAAACGCCGATCGCCCGGGCACCGTCGTCGATATGATAGTCTCCGGTGGTAACGACGACGTCACGGATCTTGCCGTCGGGGTCCTGGACGGTGAGCGGGACCTCGGCGGTGTCCGTGCCGAACAACAAATTGCCGAGCGCGATGTAGGCTGGGTCGTTGGCATGCTCGGCGAGTGCCCGTTCGTTGACCGGCATGCTCGGCGGCAGGGGAAGGCCGTAGACCGCCTTGATGTGGTCTCCGGCGACAACGCCTGCACCGGCTGCCTGCGGGCCCACGGTGAAGCGAACGATCGTCGCGTCGCGCGGTGACACTGCGAAGCCGGCGCGGCTGCCCAGCAGCAACTGGCTGTTGTTGCCGCGCTCGTGATAACGCTCATAGAGACCGGCTAATGGCCCGACGAGCGCGAGGGCGAAGGCAACCATCCACACGGCCGTGAACAGCCGGTAGGCGAGGGTGTTGAACGGCGGCACAGAGGGAGGCAGCCGCAATCCGCGTGGCGACGTCTGGCCGGCATTGGGCATAGCGAGCAGCATCCCCGAGGCAGCTCCAGCCACAATTAACTCGCTGTTATCATGAGCGGCGGCGCCGCCGCGCGCAAGCTTAAGTGCTTGAAGCGTCCTCGTTCGCTACGGGCGCTTCGCCGTAACGCGACTGGATGAACCGCCCCTGGGTCTCAAGGGCTGCAACATCCGCACGGGCCAGCTGCTCGGACACCTCGGCAAGCGCTGAGCGCCCGGCGGCAAGCCCTTCGACCAGCCGCTGGTCAACCGTTTTTCCTTCGCCGTCACGTTCCCCCCGGTAGGCAGGCGGAACCCGCTCGTAGCGCTCGATCAGGCCCGGCAGGTGGATCGACATTAGCCGGCGTGCATCCTGCGCCGCGGGATCGAGGGTCTCGAGACGCGACAGCGTGTCCTTCAGCGAGGGCAGGATTCGCGCGATCGAGTCGAGCTCGGCTCGCGCCGTTGGGGGCAGGGCGCCGCGGCTGCGATAAATGTAGGAGTCGAACCGCTCGACCATCGCCCCGTTGGGCAGATCGGCGCTTGGCGCCGGTGCCGACACCACTTGCCGTCCACCGCGGCTGATCAGGATTCCCGCAACGCCAACCGTGACCAGCAGCGCGGCAAGGAAGCCGAACATGCCGATCGGCTGGACCAGGCCCAGGACGATCGTTGCCAGCCAGATTACCGCTACGGCGACCAGAACGCGGGTGACTGTGCGCCCAAGTCCGGCGTTCAGCCGCTGGCGCTCGCGCCGCGCCGCTTCACGCGCGGGGCCATCGCGCTCATCCAATTGCCGAGTGACGCGTTCGAACCGGGCGATCGCCTGGTCGACCTTGTCGGTGACTTCAGTCATTTGCTCTCGATCGGCGTCAGGGGTGAGGTCGCGCCCTCGAGCTTGGCCTGGTTCACGCCCTCGGCCCGGGCGATGTAGCCCTTCGATTTCTCGACTTCCTTGCCCAGCGTCTCAACGGTCTGCTTCATGTTGCCGAGCGCCTGAAGCTTGAACTGATCGATCTGGTCCATCGTATCGTAGATGTTCTGGAACGCCCGCTGAAGCGTCTCGAGCGGAATCGTCGAGCTTGCCGCTTGCTCGTGGATCGCGCCGGTCTGCGTGCGCAGCATCTCGCCGGTCGAATCGATCATGCCCGCCGTCGTGGTGTTGAGCGCAGTGATCTGTTCCAGCACCAGCTTCTGGCTGCTCATCGCCTGGGCGACTGTGACCGCGGTGCGCAGCGCTGCGACGGTAGTCGTCGACGCCCGGTCGACGCCCTTCACCAGCTCGACATTGTTCTTCTTGACGAGGTCGAGAGCCAGATAGCCCTGCACCGTTACCGCCATTTGCGTCAGCAGATCGGTCGTGCGCTGGCGCGTGTAGAAAAGCGCGGTCTCGCGGATCGCCTTGGCCTTGGCGGGATCGGTCGCGTCGAGCTCGTTCGCCTTGTCCTCTAGCCGCTGGTCGAGCGTCTTCGAGATGTGAATCATCTGCTCGAGCTTGTGCATCGTCTTCCAGAGGTTGGCGCGCTCCGTGTCGATCGCCGCATTGTCCATCAGCAGCTCATCCTTGCCGTTGCCAAGGCTGGCGAGGATGCTTTTGATATGGGTCTGCGAGCTGCGGTATTTGTCGAAATAGCGGTCGATGCGGTTCCCGAACGGAATGATGCCTAGGATCTTTCGCGTCTTGGTCGCTTCCTTCGGATCGAGGGACTCAACCGTTCGGCGAAGCTCGGTGAGATCAGCTCCGATGCCGCTGTCCTTGTCGATTGCCTTCACCGGCCGATCGAGGAAGCGGTTCGACGCCCCAGCGGCCTCGGCGATTTCCTTGCGGCCCATCGCGGTCAGCTGATCGACCTTCTTGCCGAACTCAGGGCTGTTCGCGTCGAGCCCAGCTAGCTCGTCGACGAACTGTCCGACGCGCTTGTCGAGCTCGCTTGTTTCCTCCGCCTTGAGCGGGACCAGTCCGGCGGCCTCGGCCGGTGCGACCGGCTGAAGCACCTCCGGCGGGTCGAGCTTGAGCTTGGTCGCGCTGCTCGTCGCCGTGTCCTCTGGGGTCTGGGTCGCCATGCTCAATCCTTTCTCCCGCCCTTCTGCGGCGCGGTTCCTGACCGGTCAACGCCAAGGTCGTAGACTGTATTATAGGTATAAGACACACCGGAGTTCAAGCCAATCGCGTCGCCAAAACCTTGATGCATATTAACCATGCGCCTGAACGCTTCACTTACCGTGACGGCGGTACAGCCCTCCCAAACCTACTTAATAGGGATCGGCCCCGTATGATCGGCTTCATCCGCAAAATCCTGAAGGACCGCCGCGGCAATGCGCTGGCAATTGCCTGCGCCTGCATGCCGCTCGTGATCGGTGCGGCAGGGCTGGCTACGGACACGATCGAGTGGACGCTCTGGAAAAGGCAGCTTCAGCGCGCCGCGGATTCGGCGGCGATCGCGGGCGTCTACGATCGGCTAGCAGCGACCGGCTCCACCTCGAACACGTCAAATGCGGTTTGTGCCGATCTCGGCGTAAACCTTCACACCTGGATGGGCTTGAAGGCGACTTCGCCGTGCACCGGAACGGTCGGTAGTTACACCAGCCTGTCATTCCCAGCGGATTCCGGCAATCAGACCTATCAGGTGGCCGTGACGCTGCAGATCCAGCAGCGGTTGCCATTCAGCTCATTGTTCATGTCGGCACCGCCCGTGATCCAGGCCTCAGCGACTGCTGCGGCCATTGGTTCGACCGGGTTGGCCTGCATCGAATCGCTCGACCCGAGCACATCGACCGGCGTCACCTTCAGCGGCGGATCGACCATCGAAATGCCCAATTGCGACGTCTTCAGCAATTCCAGCGCGACGAACGCGGCTGTCGGCAAGGGTAATACCTCGGTGATCGCTAACTCAGTTGGTGCCGTTGGCGGCGTCCAGCAGTCCAACAACTTCACCGTGAATTCGTATAAGCCTTACTCGTCCCCGCTTCCCGACCCCTTCGCCGGCGTTACGCCGGACCCTAGCGACATGAAGTGCGCAGGCCATTGGGTAACTAGCGGGAACAACGGCAATGGCGGCGGAGCGGGCAATGTCACGACCTGGGTCGATGACGCACTCACGGACTCCACCGACATGTCCGCTGCGAGAGACATCAACGGGAATCCCGCCAATTGCTGGAACGCTATGTCGGTGGGCTCGAACAGGACTCTCACCACGCCTAGCAACTTCGGTCCGATCTACATCAATGGTGGCAACGCCACCCTGCAAGGCAATTTCAGTTGCACCGGCTGCACGCTCGTGATGACCAACAAAGATCCCTCCAGCACGACGATCGGGAAGATTACGGTCAATGCTGGCGTGAACACCAATATCACGGCGCCCACTACTGGCACCTACAAGGGAATCGCCATTTACCAGGACCGGCGAGCACCGATCTGCACCGGTAACTGCAACAATCTGAACGGCAATTCTTCGTCCATTATCACAGGGGCGATCTACACGCCCAGGCAAGAAGTCTATTACAACGGCACCGGAACCGTCACCGCCACTTGCACGATGTTCGTGTCCTATCGAGTCACGTTCAACGGAAATAGCGCGCTAAGCAACAAATTCGAGGATCTCACGCAATGTTCCGGGGCGGGCCTTCCGGGCAACGCCACCACCAAGGTTGTGAGGCTTGTCGCATGACGTTCCTCAAGAATTTCAAGCTGCTCACGCACGACCGGGGAGCGGCGGTGATCGAGATGGCGTTGGTTGCGCCGGTGCTCGCGCTCGGAGTGATCGGCATCGTCGACATCAGCAACGCGTACAGCAAGAAACTGGCGCTCGAACAGGGCGCGCAGCGCGCTGTCGAAAAGATCATGCAGACGACGTCGTACACCACGGTCGAAAGCACCCTTGCGAACGAGGCGATCTGTCAAGTCAATGGGATGAACGCTGACGGCACCTGCAAGACCAGTCCCCTGACTTCGAGCAATGTCACGGTTACCTGGCGGCTGCAGTGCACCAGCTCTGGCGGGGCGGTCACCAACCAGACCACGACCAGCTCGAGCACTTTCGATGCCTATGTCTGCCCGTCGGGCACGGCCACCGAAGCCAGGTATGTGCAGGTTGATCTCACCGATAAGTACTCGCCGATGTTTCCGATCCACTTCGCGGCCTTCAACACCAGCGATTCGACCTACCACCTGTCGGCAACAGCAGGGATGAGGTGGAAATGATCTTTGCCAACCGCCTAGTCCGTGATGACGGCGGCGCGGCCGCCGTCGAAATGGCGTTCGCCATACCGATCCTGATCGTGATGATCTGGGCGTTCGTCCAGCTCGCGCAGGTCTATCGCGCGGTCGCGGGCATCCAGCAGGCACTGGGTGAGGGCGCTCGATATGCGACCCTGTGCGTCAATCCCAGCACCAGCGGATGCGGTGCGCCGACGACTACGCAGGTAAAGACGAAGATCAACAGCAGTGTATATGGAATTGGGCCAGGCACCTTCACCGTCAGTGATCCGGTCAGCGGAACGGATGGGACGGGCAAATATTATGATTTGAGGGTGAGCTACACTCAGCCGACGAACCTGCTGATCTTCCCCGGGCCGACGATGAGCCTGAGCCGTTCCAAGCGAGTGTGGATCGCAGGCTGATAGCCGGCGCCTAAACCGTCGCTTTCCGTTTCGCGAAGAATGCCGCAATCGCTTCCTTGACCTCCGCGGACTCCAGCCGCTCGGCGAACATCGTACTCTCGAGCTTCATGCGCTGAAGGACCTCGTCCTGCGCGCCAGTGCGCAGGAGCTTCTGGGTCAAGCGCAGCGCCTCGGTCGGCTTGGCCAGCAGAGCCGCGGTGAGTTCCTCAAGCTTCGCATCGAGCGCGCCCGGCACCACCCTATGGCTGACGAGGCCGATGGCATGCGCCTCATCGGCGTCGAAGGGCTCGGCCAACAACAGGTAGCGCGCCGCTCGGCGGCGGCCGGCGAGGCGCGGAAAAAGCAGCGAGCTCGCTGCTTCGGGCACCAAGCCGAGGTCGACGAAGGGCATCGAGAAGCGCGCGCTGTCGTCGGCTATTACAAGGTCGCAGTGGAGCAGCATGGTGGTGCCGATCCCGACGCAATTGCCGTGGACCGCGGCGACGATGGGAATTTCGCACTCAGCCAAAGCCCGGAGGAGCCGCCAGACGGGGATCTCATCGTCGCGCGGCACAGCCTCGAGGAAATCGGCAAGGTCGTTCCCTGCCGCAAAGTCCCGCCCCTCGCCGCGGATAGTGATCAGCCGCGTTGCGCCATCCTCGAAGGCTTCCGAAATCGCATCGGCTAGCGCGGCATACATGGCGACCGTTATCGCGTTGCGCCGCTCAGCCCTCGCGAGCGTGATCGCCAGAACCCCGCCGCCTTTCTCAACCCGGACATGCTCGGTCATTCACTATCCCCCGAGACGGGTGACGCCTTTCGCGCCACCGGCTATGCGCAGCCACATCCCACCAATGACAGGCCGACGCAAATTCCCATGAAATTCTTCGCCGACACTGCCGAAATTGCTGAGATCCGCGAGCTCGCCGACACGGGCCTGCTCGACGGCGTTACCACCAACCCCAGCCTGATCCACAAGTCCGGCCGCGACTTCCTCGAAGTCGTCAAGGAAATCGCCGGAGTCGTGGAAGGGCCGGTCTCTGCCGAAGTGGTCGCGCTCGACTATGACGGGATGATGCGTGAGGCCCAGGTGCTGCGTAAGCTCGCCGACAATATCGCGATCAAGGTTCCCCTGACGCCCGACGGCCTCAAGGCTTGCAAGGCGCTCACCGGCGACGGCTCGATGGTCAATGTGACCCTGTGCTTCTCGGCGGCGCAGGCTTTGCTTGCGGCCAAGGCCGGCGCGACCTTCATCTCGCCGTTCGTCGGCCGTCACGACGATGTTGGGTTCGACGGAATGGCGCTGATCGCCGACATCCGCCTGATCTACGACAATTACGATTTCGGGACCGAGATCCTGGTGGCCAGCGTTCGCCACCCGATGCACGTGGTCGAAGCGGCAAAGATCGGCGCCGACGTGATGACCGCTCCTCCGAAGATCATCTGGCAATTGTTCAAGCACCCGCTGACCGACTCGGGAATCGCTTCATTCCTCAAGGATTGGCAATCGACAGGTCAGAAAATCGCTTGAAAGCCAAGGACTTGGCCTTCCAGAATTAACCTTTGGGCAACCTTCAGGGGTAACACTTTCTCAACCGGTCGAGCAGTAAGTTCCGGGCATCCTGCGAGAGGACAGTGCAGGGTCAGCGGCGGCTCGCCGTCGCTGCTTGGAACCAAGGAGCGAAGACCATGAGCAAGTTTCTGAAGCTGATTCGTAACGAAGAGGGCGCGACCGCCATCGAGTACGGCCTGATTGCTGCTCTTATCGCCGTTGCGGCGATTGGCGCGATGCAGGGCATCGGCAACAAGCTGAACACGACGTTCAACAACGTTTCGAACCACCTCGGCTAATCGCCGACGGCGTTTCGAGTTCAGGGGCGGCGGCGTCGAAAGGCGCCGCCGCCTTTCGTTTGTGCAGCGTTCCGCGAGGCGGCGCTGGTAGGAAATTAACCGCTCGGGGCGTATCCTCCGCGACGGTATGGCAACGGTGATCCCCTTCGAAGAACGCGCGGTGGCGCATCTGCGCGAGCGCTTGGGCGCGGTCGAAGAGGCGAACCAGGACCTGATCGCCTTCGCCCGCGGCCATTCGGGTGCCGTCGCCTCGATTCACGATGCGGTGCTTGCCGCCATCGACGCCGACAGCGTCGAGGCTTTGCTTCACGTCGTCACCCAGGAATGGCCGCTAATCCTCGGTATCGACGCGGTTGCGCTCTCGCTGGTCGTCGGCGAGCAGGGCTTCCGCGCGGATGGCGGCGGCGTCCAGCTGGTCGATCCCGCGATCCTGCGGCGGGTCATCGAAAGCGTTCCCGGCGTCGCGATGCGCGCGGTTGACCGCGGCCATCCGCTGTTCGGCCCTGCCTGCGACCTGATCCGGGCCGAGGCCCTGATCCGCATCGATTGCGAGGCGCCGCTTCCATCAGGCCTGCTCGCGCTTGGCCAGCGAGCCGAATTGAGACTGGACGCCCGTCACGGCTCCGAATTGCTGATGTTCCTTGGGCGCAGCCTTGCGGCTATGATCCGCAAGTGGCTGACGACCCCTCAAGCCTAGATCATCCGGCGAGCGCGCTCGCAGCGCGCTGGTCGTCCTATTTGCAGCACGATCGCCGCCGCTCTCAGCATACCGTCCGCGCCTACACCGCGACGGCTCATCGCTTCGTCAAGTTCCTGGGTCGCTATCGAGGGGAAGCGATCGGGGCCCAAGAACTGATCGAGGTCGCTTCGGCTGACCTTCGCGCCTTCCTTGCCGACCGGCGAGGCGGCGGGCTGGGCGCCGCGTCGTCGGCACGCGAGCTGTCGGCAATCCGCGCGTTCCTGAGATATGCTGCGGACCAGCACGGCAGCGTTGCCCAATTGCCTAGAACGCGTGCCCCGAAGCGCCCGCGCACCTTGCCGCGTCCGGCTTCGCCGGACGACGCTGTGAACCTCGCCGAAGATGCTGCCGCTGCCGCCAGCGCGCCGTGGATTGGCGCCCGCGACCTCGCGATCCTGCTCCTGCTCTACGGGGCCGGGCTGCGCGTCGCCGAGGCGTTGTCACTGACCGCCGACGTCCTGCCGATCGGTTCGACGCTGAAGGTCACCGGCAAGAGATCGAAGACCCGGATCGTGCCGGTGGTGGCCGCGGTCAGGGACGCGATCGAGGATTATGCGCGGCAATGCCCCTATCCCCTGCGGGGCGCTGTGCCGCTGTTCGTTGGGGCGCGGGGCGGGCCGCTGAACGCTGACCTTGTGCGGCGCGCGGTTGCAGCGGCGCGGCGCCGGCTGGGATTGCCGGACACGCTGACGCCGCATGCGCTGCGCCACAGCTTCGCGACGCATTTACTGGCTCGGGGTGCGGACCTCCGCGCGCTGCAGGAGCTGCTGGGCCACGCGAGCCTGTCCTCGACCCAGATCTATACGGCGGTCGATGCGGCGCGCCTTCTCGACGTCTATCGGCACGCGCATCCTCGGGCCTGATTGAGGTCTGGCTGCCCGGACAACTTCCCGCGCCGCCAGACCTCCGTGGCACTGCGGATGCAGTACTCAGGAACGTAACCATTGTCGCGGCGCGCAGATTAGTGGGGAACCGGCGAGCCGCGACATGACCCCGGGTAAATGCGACCGGTAAAGCAGATGCTAAATAACCGTTTTGGATGAATGAGTTGGGCGCCCCGCTGAAGGCGCTTCCACCGAAACGGATCTAACTCCTCAGCTTTCGCTCGATCGCCTCCCAAATCAGGCCAGGTGTGTCGCTGCCGTTGAATCTGTCCACCGCGACGATGCCGGTGGGTGAGGTGACGTTGATCTCCGTCAGCCACTTGCCGCCGATGACGTCGATCCCGACGAACAGCAGCCCGCGACGCTTGAGCTCGGGCTTGAGCGCCTCGCAGATCTCGCGCTCCGTCTTGGTCAGCTCGGTGGCTTCGGCGGTTCCCCCGGCCGCGAGGTTCGAGCGTATTTCTCCCGCACCCGGCCGGCGGTTGATCGCGCCAGCAAACTCGCCGTCGATGAGGATGATCCGCTTGTCGCCCTCGGCGACCTCGGGGACAAACGCCTGGAGCACATGCGGCTCGCGGTAGGTCGCATTGAAGAGCTCGAGCAGCGCGGCGAGGTTGGCGCCATCGCGGCCGATCTTGAACACGGCCTTGCCGGCATTGCCGTGCAGCGGCTTCAGCACGCATTCGCCATGCTCGGCCAGGAAATGCCGCGATGCGCCGAGCGAGCGCGTGACCATTGTCGGCGGCATGAACCTGGAGAAATCGAGCACCCAAACTTTCTCGGGCGCATTCCGTACCGCCGCGGGGTCGTTCACGACGAGCGTCTCGTCTTGAATCCGCTCCAGGAGGTGGGTCGCCGTGATATAGCCGAGGTCGAATGGGGGGTCCTGGCGCATCAGAACCACGTCGACGTCCTTGCCGAGATCGAGGATCGCGAAGTCGCCGCGTTGATAATGATCGCCCGGAACGGGCCGGACGGTCAGTTCATGCGCACCGGCATAGAGGCGGCCGTCCTGCCAGGTCAGGTCCTCGGCGAGATAATGATAGAGCTTGTGCCCGAGTTCCTGCGCCTTGACCATGATCGCGAAGGTGGAATCACCCGAGATGTTGATGCTCTCGAGCGGATCCATCTGGACGGCGACGCGCAGGCTCATGGCGCGCCTCTACTGGGCGCGAAAACGGCTGTCACCCTTGCCACACGTTTGTCAGATGGCGCGGCCAGCGTCCCCGAACGACGAATAGGGCGTCGATGCGCACATCGTCGCCGTCGCGCATGTAACGCGGCGCCAACCGCTCGGCCGCGACCGCGACACGGCGCAAGCGCCAGTCGTCCAGCGAGAAGGCAGCAGCGTGCTCGCTACTCCGCGCCTTGACTTCGACAAAGGCGAGCGTGCGTCCGCGGCGTGCGACGATGTCGACCTCGCCGCCCGGGACCCGGGCGCGCCGCGCGAGGATGCGCCAGCCGTGGAGGCGCAGGTACCAGCAAGCGAGCGTCTCGGCGCCCCGGCCGCGCTTCTCGGCAGCCTCGCGGTTCACTTGCGCGAGCGATCGAGCGCACGGTCGTAGGCGCGCTTCCTTGGGATTCCGAGGCGTTCAGCGACCTCGGCGGCGGCGCGCGATGGCGACAGGCGCGCCAGCGCATCGTCGAGCAGCCTGTCGATCGCATCGTTGCTGGCGGTCTCAGGCTCCAAGGGCGGAGCCACCAGGATGACCAGCTCACCCTTGGGCACGGCTTCGGCTTTTCCATACCGCGCCGCGAGGTCAGTCAACGACCCGGAGACGCATTCTTCGTAGAGCTTGGTGATTTCACGGGCGACCGCGGCATCTCGGGGGCCGAGCCCGGCTTCCAAGGCTCTTAGCGTTGCGGCAATGCGTTGCCCGCTTTCGTAAATGACAAGCGTTGCGCGCAGTTCGGCCACGTCCCTGATAGCATTCGCGCGAGCCCCGGATTTCGGTGGGAGGAATCCCAAGAACAGGAAACGGTCGGTCGGCAGTCCCGCAAGCGTCAGCGCGGCGATCGCCGCACATGGCCCGGGCACCGTATGTACCGAGTGCCCGGCTGCGCGCGCTGCGCGAACCAGCTTGTAGCCGGGGTCGGAGATGAGCGGCGTTCCGGCGTCGCTCACCAGCGCGATCGCTTCGTTGCCGAGCCGAGCGACGGTCGCTTCGCGCTGCCGCTCATCGCTATGGTCGTCGTAGCGGAGCATCGGAACTTTCACGCCAATGTGCGCCAGCAGCTTGGCTGTCACCCTTGTGTCCTCGACCAGAATGAGGTCGGCGCTTCGCAGCGTATCGGCCGCGCGCGGGGACAGGTCGCCGAGATTGCCGATGGGCGTTGCAACGATATGCAGTCCGGGCGCCAGCACATTCTTCATCAGCCGTGGATTAACCTCTTCCAATTGAAGCAGAAAAGAGTCATCGTGCAGTCATTCATTGGCCTGGGGAGAGGGCGATGATTACATTATTGATTGCCTCGGCGATCAACTTGGCTGGACTGCAAGCGTCTATTAGCGCGCCGACAGACGCGTTTCGCGGCTGTTTGCGTGAGGCCGCCGCCAAGGCGAAGACCGAAAAGGTCAGCGGCGACGCGATCGAGGATTACCTGCGCAAGGCCTGCACCGTGCAAATGGGCAGCCTCAAGGACGCGTTGATCGCGTTCCGGCTGAAGAACGGCATGACGCGCAAGGCCGCCGCTTCCGACGCCGACATGACCGTCGACGATTATGTCGCGACCCCGGCGGACAATTATAAGTACATGGCCGATATGGATAAGCCCAAGCCGGCGCCGCCGGCCGCTTCGGCAGCGACGCCCGCGCCAACTCCGGCCGCTGTCACCCAACCGCCAAAACCCTAGGCTCGGCGACCACAGCGATCTCGCCAAGGATGTGATCGAGCAGCAGTCGGCCGCGCGCTGTAAGCGCTATGCGAGTGCTATCGCGACCAAGATGCCCCGAGCCAACCAGCCGCTCCACGCGGCGCCAGTTCACAACGGCTTCCAGTTCGAAGCGATCGGCGATGGCCTGGACGTCGATCCCTTCGGCAAGCCGCAAGCCCATGACGAGTGCCTCGTCGGCGGCTTCAACCGGAGACAATGGGGCTTCCTCGGTGATCCCATGACCATTACGCTCGACGCCCGATAAGAAGTTTTCGGGTTTCTTGTGTCGGACCGTCCGTCGCCCGAGCCTGCGTCCGTGGGCGCCGGGCCCGATCCCCGAATAATCGCCGTACCGCCAATAGGTCAGATTGTGCCTGCTCTCCTGGCCCGGGCGCGCGTGGTTGCTGATCTCATAGGCCGGCATGCCGGCGGCAGACGTCATGGCGTCGGTCAGTTCGAACAGGGCGGCAGCCGCGTCGGCTCCGAGCGGCTCGAACTCCCGGCGGGCGACCATGCTCGCGAAGCGCGTCCCCGGCTCGATCGTCAGCTGATAGAGCGAGAGGTGCGACGTGCCGAGCGACAAGGCCTGCGCAAGCGTTGCGGACCAGCCGTCCGCGCTGTCGCCGGGCAGCGCATAGATCAGGTCGAAGCTGACGCGTCGGAAGTGCTTTTGCGCAATTGCCAGCGCGGCGAAGCCCTCGCGCGCCGAATGAGCGCGCCCAAGGAAGGCGAGGGCGCTGTCGTCGAAGCTCTGAAGCCCGAGCGAGACGCGGTTCACGCCCGCTGCCGCCAGATCGGCGAAACGCGCCGCCTCGACCGAATTTGGATTGGCCTCGAGCGTGATCTCGATCCTGTCGTCAGCTGGCCAATATTCGCGAGCAGCAGCGATCAATGCCTCGACCGTCGCAGGCTCCATCAGCGACGGTGTTCCACCGCCGAAGAAGATCGACGTCAGTTGCCGGCCGGGAAGCAATCGCGCCTCGTGAGCAAGGTCGGCAAGCAGGGCCGCGCGCCACGCATCCTGGTCGATGGTCGCGCGGACGTGACTGTTGAAGTCACAATAGGGACATTTGCTGACGCAGAACGGCCAGTGGACGTAAAGCGCCAGCGCCTCGCCGGTCATTCGTTGAGTGCCGCCACGAGCTTGCGGAATGCGTCGGCCCGGTGGCTGATCGAATGCTTCAGCTCGGGGTCGAGCTCGCCGAAGGTCTGGTCGTAGCCCACCGGCACGAACATCGGGTCGTAGCCGAACCCGCGTTCCCCGCGCGGCGGCCAGACCAAAGTCCCGTCGACGCGGCCCTCGAAGGTCTCGGTTTGCCCGTCGTTGGGCCAGGCCACCGCCAGCGCGCAGACGAAATGGGCGGCCGGCGGACCATCGGGTTCGGTCGCCTGAACCTCGGTCCAGGCTCGTTGCATCGCCCGCATCCAGTCGCGATTGCCGTCCTCATCCTCTGCCCAGCGGGCGGAAAATATGCCCGGCCGCCCCGCGAGCGCCTCGATGCACAGGCCGCTATCGTCGGCCAGCGCCGGAAGCCCGCTCAAGTCCGCCGCTTCGCGCGCCTTGAGGTCCGCATTGTCGGCGAAGGTGACTCCGATCTCGTCGGGCTCGGGCAGGCCAAGCTCTTCGGCGCCAACGCACGCGATTCCGAGCGGCTCGACCAGCGCCGCGATCTCGCGCAGCTTGCCCGGATTGTGGGTTGCGATGACCAGCCGGTCGCCGATCGGCCTCATCGACCCCTCGCCCTGAGCTGGGCCTGGAAGATTTCGCCACAGCCGATGCGGGCGAGCCTCAACAGCCTGAGCAACCCTTCTTCGTCGAAGGTCTCGCCCTCGGCGGTCAATTGCGCCTCGACGATCGCGCCGTCGGCGGTGAGCACGAAATTGCCGTCGCTCCCCGCGGTCGAATCCTCGTCATAGTCGAGATCGAGCACGGCCGTGCCCTGATGGATGCCGCAGCTGACGGCGGCGACCTGCGTGCGGATCGGATCGACCGCGAGCGCCTTGCTTTCAATCAGCCTGTCGATCGCAATCCTCAGCGCAACCCAGCCGCCGGAAATGGCTGCGGTACGAGTCCCGCCGTCGGCCTGGATGACATCGCAGTCGACGATCACCTGGCGCTCGCCGAGCCCCTTGAGGTCGACAACAGCGCGAAGCGAGCGGCCGATCAGCCGCTGAATCTCCTGAGTGCGCCCCGACTGCTTGCCCTTTGCTGCCTCGCGGCTGCCCCGCGTGTGCGTCGCTCGAGGAAGCATGCCATATTCGGCCGTCACCCAGCCCTGGGCCTTGCCGCGCAGGAAGGGCGGGACCTTGTCCTCGACACTTGCCGTGCAAAGGACACGGGTGTTGCCGAAACTGACGAGGCAGGCGCCTTCGGCATGAACCGTGAAGCCGGGTTCGAACGTCAATTCTCGCATCTGGTCGGGGGCGCGTCCGGATGGGCGCATCGATTGAGCTCTCCTGATACTGGTGCGGGTGCGTCCCTAGACCGGCGGGGCGGGCAATCCTAGATGAATGTCATGACCCAGCCGATCGGCGAACTCACCGACCGCATGCGCGAGATTTTCGGCCTGGTGGTCGACGCTTATCTCGAGCGCGGGCTGCCGATCGGCTCCAAGGCGCTGGCGGGAAGCGTCAGCCTGTCTCCGGCGTCGATCCGAGGCGTGATGCAGGAGTTGGAGGAGCGGGGGTTGCTCACCCATCCGCACACGTCGGCCGGGCGGATCCCGACCGAGAGCGGGCTACGCTTGTTCGTCGACGGCATCATGCAGGCCGCTGCGCCGAACCCCAGCGAGCGGCGGGAGATCGAGCGGCAGATCGTCCGCGACCAGCCGATCGAGGATGCGCTAGCCGCCGCCTCCGCCGCGCTTTCGGGCCTGAGCCAGGCGGCGGGCGTCGTGCTGGCGCCGAAGCGCGAGCTTCGGCTCAAGCAGCTCAATTTCGTGCCGCTGAGCGAGACCCGCGCGCTGGCCGTGCTCGTGGGGACGGATGGAAGCGTCGAGAATCGCATCGTGTCGCTGGAGCGCGGGGCGAGCGCCGCGGCGCTGACCGAGGTCAGCAACTTCATCAATGCGCGCCTTTCGGGCCTGACGATTGCCGAGGCGGAGGGGCGGCTGCGCGCCGAAATCCGCGAGCGCAAGGAGGCGATTGACGCCGCAGCGGCCGAGCTGGTCGCCTCCGGCCTGGCGGCGTGGAGCCAGGACCATGCCCGGCGACCGGTGCTGATCGTCCGCGGCCAGGCCAACCTGATTGATGCAAGCGCCGCCGAAGACCTCGATCGGGTCCGCCGCCTGCTCGACGAGTTGGAAGAGGCCCAGGAAATCGCCCATTTGCTCGAAGGCGCTCGCGACGCGCCCGGCTGCCGGATCTTCATCGGCTCGGAGAACCGGATGTTCGCGCTGTCGGGCTCGTCGGTGATCGCGGCGCCCTATCGTGGGAGCCAGGGTGAAGTGGTCGGCGTTGTGGGTGTGATCGGACCAACGCGGTTGAACTATGCCCGCGTGGTGCCCATGGTAGATTTCACTGCGAAAGCCCTGACGAGATTGATGGCATGAGCGAAGGCAAGTTGCACGACGAGGCGGAGGAAATCCGTAACGAAACGGCGGAAGAAGCTCCCGAACTGCAGGAGCACGACCGCATCGCGGAACTCCAGCGCGAGCTCGAGGAAGCGAAGTCGAAAGCATTGTATGCCGCCGCCGAGACGCAGAACGTCCGTCGCCGGCTCGAAGCCGAGAAGGAGCAGGCGTCTAGCTATGCCGCGGCAGGATTCGCGCGGGACATGCTGGCGATCAAGGATCATCTCGACCGCGCGCTTGCGGCGGTCGGCGACGACCTCCGCGCAGACAAGACTGCGGCCCAGTTCCTCGCCGGGATCGAGGCCACCGCGCGCGAGCTGGAGGCGGTTTTCCAGCGCAACGGTGTCACCCGCATCAAGTCGGTCGGCGAAGCGCTCGATCCGCACCGTCACCAGGCGATGGTCGAGCTGCCGAGCGAAGATGCCGAACCCGGCACGATCGTCGAGGAGCTTCAGCCCGGCTACATGATGAAGGACCGGCTGCTTCGTCCCGCCCTGGTCGGAGTCGCGAAGAAACCGGACTAATGCACTGCGCGCTTGTGAGCCTCGCTTTTGGTGGCGAGGCTGAAGCGTGAGTCCCGTTCAACTGAGCCGTCGAGAAGGCCCGTAGCGTAACGCCCGACCTCCGGCCCGTGCTTGAAGCCGTGGCCCGATCCGCCGCCGACCAGGAAGACGTTCGACCAATGCGGGTGGCGGTCGATCAGCAGGTCGCCGTTGGAACTATTCTCGTACTGGCAGACCTCCGCCCCGGTCAGCGGTGCTCCTCGCAGGAGAGGAAAGCGCCGGTCACGGTAGGCAATGACTTCGTCGAGCGCGCCCTGCGTGAAGCGCCGGTCCTGAGTGTCCGGATCCACCTCAACGCCATGTTTATCATAAGCGATCTTGACGCCGCGACCTTCGATGTCCGGCATTCCATAGAACATGTCGCCATGGTTGAAGTCCGCCCAGCCGGGCATTCTGCCAGGCGCGAACCGCGCGTCCCCGTCGGGCGGCGCAAAGTAGAAGACCTCCTGGCGAGTGTTCCGGATTCTTGGTCCGATGATCTCCGGAAACAGCCTTGGCAGCCAAGGCCCGGCAGCGAAGACGAAATGATCGGCAGTGACGCTTTCGCCCGATGACAGTCGGATCTCGAGAAGGCGCTGTCCTGTCGAAGATGGCCGCTCAACGAGGGCCTTCGTGTAGGTGCCGCCGGCTCGGACGACCCGATCCACCAATGCCCCGACCGATCTTCGTGCCAGCAAGGCGCCGAACGTAGGTTCGTAAAGGCCCAGCTCGATGCCCTTGAAGTCGATCGCCGGGAACCGGCGCGCCATTTCATCGCAGGTCAGAGCTTGGGTCGGGAGGCCAAGCTCTTCGTGTACCGCCAGCGTGTCCTTCGCATACGCTCCTTCGCCCGCGAAAAAGAAGAGAACTCCGCAGGGAACGAAGATCGGCAGGCCCGCGGCGTCGCCCAGTTCCGTCCACTGGGGAAGCGAATCACGAGCCATCCGCGTGTAGATCGCGTCCGGCCCGTAGGCGCCGCGGATTAGCCGGGACTCCCCTCCGGACGAAGCGTGGCTGTGGGCGGGCCCAACGGCGTCGATCAGCGTGACCTTATGCCCCTGGCGCAGCAAATGGTGTGCAGTCCAAGCGCCGAACACGCCTGCACCAATGACGACGACGCTTTCCGTCACTCTCGCCACTCGGCTGGCAATATCGTCTCGAGTTGCGATCGCGGCGGCACGCCCGGTACCCCGATTCCGTGCCGCATCATGAAGGCGTGGCTGACGATCTCGGCCTGCTGCTCCAGTCCATAGCGTTCGAGCGGCCAGCCGGCGCGTATGGCATAGTCGTAGCGGCAGAAGGGATGGCGCATCAGCGGCAGGTAGAAGCGGCCCTTCTTCTGGGCCTGCCAGACGTGAGTCATTTCGTGGATGAACAGGCCCTGTAGCGGCATGCTCTCCTTCGAGAAGTCGTCCGACCAGGCGTTGCCGTGGGGATGGAAATGAAGGTTGCCGCTCGGCGTCATGATATAATTGCGCGGCTGCAGCGGCCACCATTTCCGCTTGATCATCCGGACGCGCGAGTAGTCGATCGCATCGCCGAAGACGGATCGGGCCAGGTCGATCTCCCCGGAGGCCAGCGGACGCTCATTCATCGCCGAAAGCCTAGCGGGGGCCGACTGTGGGCGCTACTTGCAGCGCAACAAGTGCGCCGCTAGGGCAGCGGGCAAAGAACAAACGGAGGAAGCCCCACATGAGCGAGACTGCCGATCGGGTGAAGAAGATCGTCGTCGAACATCTCGGCGTCGAGCCGGACAAGGTGACCGAGGACGCGAGCTTCATCGACGATCTCGGTGCCGACAGCCTCGATATCGTCGAGCTGGTCATGGCCTTCGAGGAGGAGTTCGGGGTCGAGATTCCGGACGACGCCGCCGAGAAGATCACCACGGTAAGCGACGCAATCACCTATATCGACCAGAACAAGGGCTAATTCACCGCCGTCCCGTTCGCCCTGAGCTTGTCGAACGGCTGCTCTTTTTGTTCCTTGCTGCGTTCTAAGACATTACAGGGCTTCGGCAGCCCCGGATCACAAGTCCGGGGCCGAACGGGTTTGAGCCTGTCGATGGTTTTGGAGATCTGAATGCGCCGAGTAGTCGTCACCGGTCTTGGCCTCGTCACGCCCTTGGGGGCTGACGTCGAAACCAGCTGGAAGAACATCATCGCTGCGAAGAGCGGCGCTGGCACCATCAGCAAGTTCGACGCGAGCGACCAGAAATGCCGCATCGCGTGCGAGGTGAAGCCCGCCGATCATGACTATGGCTTCGACCCGAACAAACGCGTCGATCACAAGGTCCAGCGGCAGGTCGACGACTTTATCATTTACGGCATCGACGCGGCGGGCCAGGCGATCGAAGACGCCGGCTTGACCGACATGGATGAGGAGACGCGGCTGCGCGCCGGTGTCTCGATCGGCTCGGGCATTGGCGGCCTTCCGGGAATCGAAAAGGAAAGCCTTGTCCTGCACGAAAAGGGTCCGGGACGCGTCAGCCCGCATTTCGTGCACGGGCGCCTGATCAACCTCATCTCGGGGCAGGTATCGATCAAATACGGGCTGATGGGCCCGAACCATGCCGTCGTGACCGCGTGCTCGACAGGTGCGCACTCGATCGGCGACGCGGCTCGCATGATCAAGGACGGCGATGCGGACATCATGCTAGCTGGCGGCGCCGAGGCAACCGTCTGCCCGATCGGGATCGCCGGATTCGCCCAGGCGCGCGCGCTCAGCACGAACTTCAACGACCAGCCGGAGAAGGCCAGCCGCCCCTACGACCGCGACCGCGACGGGTTCGTGATGGGCGAGGGGGCAGGCGTCGTCGTGCTCGAGGAATATGAACATGCGAAGGCGCGCGGTGCCAAGATTTACGCCGAGCTGGTCGGCTATGGCCTCTCGGGCGACGCCTATCATGTCACCGCGCCCCACCCCGAAGGGTCGGGCGGCTTCCGGGCGATGGAGATGGCCCTGCGCAAGGCCGGGATGCAGCCGTCGGACATCGACTACATCAACGCCCACGGCACCTCGACGCCGCTCGGCGACGAGCTTGAGCTCGGTGCGGTGCGGCGGCTGTTCGGCAACGCCATCGCCAATGTCTCGATGAGCTCGACCAAGTCGGCGATCGGGCACCTGCTCGGCGGCGCGGGGGC
>Ga0207647_10000846_pt1 | contig 23748 bp, 17 predicted proteins | sample KBSCornC2_FD_184295 | JGI IMG/M metagenome (GOLD analysis project Ga0207647, IMG submission 184295) | Corn rhizosphere microbial communities from Kellogg Biological Station, Michigan, USA - C2 (SPAdes) (version 2) | ecosystem: Host-associated > Plants > Roots > Rhizosphere ... | reverse complement strand
GGGCTCCCCGCGCATCGTGATCCAGCGGGTCTCGGTGAACGCCTCGATGTTGGCGGCGGCACCGCCGATCCGGCCGATCCCGGAGGCACCGACGCCGCCGAACGGCACGTTCGCCTCGTCGTTGACGGTCTGGTCGTTGATGTGCACGATCCCGGTCGGGATCTGCTCGGCCAGCGCCAGCCCGCGCATCACGTCGCGGGTGACGATGCCGAGCGAGAGCCCGTAGTCGCCCTCGGCCGCCAGCCGCACCGCGATGGTACGGCCAATGCCGCGGCTCGCGCCGGTGACCAGCGCGACCTTGCCCTTCAGGTTTCCCATTCTACCAGGCTCCAATCACGTTGGTTTCGCCGCGAAGCTGGCGCGAGCCGTACCAATAACCATGGCCGGTGCTCCGCAGTCGGAAGGGCAGAGCGACGGTCGCGACCGGCTCGCCGGTGATGTCTTGGGCATCGAGGATGAGCAGCTCGCTGCGCATCTCCTCATGACGGCCGATGACGGTCATGATGTAACCCTCGCCTTCCGCGGCGGCGTCGTTCTTCGGAACGAACTGCGGCTCCCCGATCGAGCAGTTGTGCCCGGCGTATCGGATCTGCGGAGGCTTCTTGCCGCTGATGTCCATGGTTGCGACCCACTGAAAGCCATGGCCGATCCGCTCTTGCTGGGGAACGTCGAGAAGGTTCATCGTAGCGAAACTGTACGGCATCGTTTCGAAGCGCGTGTCGATACGCGGCAACTCGCACGGATATTGGAACAGCTGCTGCTCGGTGAAGTTGTCGCCGTTGCTTTCCATGTCGATCACGATGCGCTTGATGTAAGGCATGGTATCGGCGGGATTGAAGTCGGATCCGTCCGCGTTCGGGAAGAAGCGAAAGAAAGATCGTTTGCTGAACGTGTTGTCGGCATAAATATATCGGCCGTCGTCGAAGGCGCCGACGGTATGTCCGTGACACTGCGTCGGCCCTTTGAACCACCGAATCTGTTCACCCTTCCCCTTGCGCGGCAATACGCCGAGATAGACTTGCTCGGTCGGATCCCACTTGAAGGCCGGCTCATGCCGCTTGAGCCATTCGAGCTCATGGCGGAGCGGCGTGATCGGAAAGACCACATAATTCTCCGTCACCATGATGTCGTGAACCATGCACGTATACGGTGCGTGGAACCACGCTTCGTGAATGATCTTCCCGGCCGCGTCAGCTTCGTAATAGGCAATGTCGGTCGTCGCCGGGCCTGCGGCGCAATAGCCGAAAAATACCAGCTCGCCCGTTTTTGGGTCGATCTTGGGATGTGCGGTGATCGCCTTTGAGGTGACGACTCCGTTCCAGTCGTATTCGCCGATTGTCTCGAGCGTGAAGGGGTTCATCTCGATCGCGGGACTGTCCTCCTTCAGCGCGAATAGCTTGCCGGCATGAACCAACATGGTAACGTTCGCGGTGCCGCGGCTCAGCCCTTCGACCGAGGGATCGTCGGTAAACGGATTACGGTAATCCCCAAACAGCGCGCGGCCGGCTTTCTCTTCGGCCACGAAGCGAGGGGTACGGACGTACCGCATCTTGAAGTCGACCACGCCGTCCTTGAAATAAAAGCAGGACGCCATCCCGTCTTCACCCAGCATGAAGATGTCGTTCTCGACGAAGGGCGGCCATTTGCGATCACCGATCAGTCGGAAAAAGCCGCCGTCGAGTTCCCGCGGCACCTCGCCCTGAATGACCTCCAGGCCGCGCAGGTCGATCTCGGCGCGCATCGGCGCCTCGAAATTGGAGAAGTCGTTATTCGGGAATCTGATCGTCATCGCCGTGAAACCTTTGGCAGCGAGGGGCGCGGGTTGTCGTCCGCTTGACTATCCGTTGCCCACAATCAGCACCGTAACCAGCAGCAACAATAACCGGGGTCGGCCGTGGGCTTGGACGGCACGATCCGAGCGTTCCGGGCCGACTGAGCGTGGCGTTGCGAGACCCCGAGCGGCACTCTTGTCGTGTTGCGGCAAGCCGCGCCACCGCCTCCGCCCCGGCGTGCAGCGTCATTCCAGTTTCAGCGAAGCTCGCGCGGGCGGTTACCAGCCTGCCGAGGCGCCCAGCGGCAAAAATTCCCTGATCTCGTCGATGATCCGCAACTCGCCATCAACGACCTTGAACAATCCGAGCATATACATGGCTCCGGCGTCGGGTCGAGGATGGTCGGCGATCGGATGGAAGTCGACGACCACCAGACTGCCGGCGACGCCGAGCTCGGTATCGAGCACCGGATAGCGCCGCTCGCGCGCCTTCGGTCGGGCCGCGCGGGTGTCGTTGAGGGCGGAGGCTGGCGTGTGAACCTTGCCATCGGGCGAGAGCAGGGTGCGCAGCGTATTGGTCGTCTTGGCGCCATTGTCATATTTGTCGCAACGATAGTTGAAGCGTGGGATCAGGCCGTCGCTCTGCTCCAGCCCTTCCCAATAACGGTCGGCGGCGTCGCGCAATCCGTCGCGATCAACCCGGCGCGCTGGCGGCACCACTGCTTGGTAGATGATATCGGGCTTGAGCAACTGCTCGACGTCGGCAAAATGTCCCTTCGCGTCAGTGCTGATGATTGCTTCCGCCTCCGCGATCTCTTCACCCTCGAGCAGCAGCCGTTGCGCGAAAGGGCGTGGATGGTCGTCCAGGAAGGCGACACCCATGCAGACCACCTGGCCGGTCTCGCGGTCGGCGAAAGACTGGATCCCCGCAAAGCGCACAGCGCGCCGCCACAAGCCTTCGCCCAGCGCAACCGTCGTCCCGTTTTCGGTGTAGCGGAAGCCTGGCGCGAACCGCTGCATTTCAGGGTCGCCCGCCGCAACTGCGTTGAGATAGGCGTCCATCCGGCAGATCAGCGCCTCGCGGTCCATCAGGCGATACCGACGGGCGGCTGGCCGAAATGGGTGCGGCCATAATTGATTGCCGAGCTGTCGGACTGGTGGGCCAGATGACCACGCAACACCCCGACATTGCGCCAGTAGCGGCCCATCATCGAATCCTTCTTCGACGCAGACGTGCCGACCGTGCGGAACATGATGTCCACCGCTTCGTGGGCCAAATGGATGCTCTGGAGAATGACCAGGGTCAGGCGCCGCCAGTCGTCCTCCGAACAGAGCTCGCCGGTCGCACAGGTGCGGCGGCCATATTCCATATAGTCGCTGGCGGTCTGGAGCAGCGCCGCGCGCGCGGTATCGACCAATGCCCGGCAGCGACCGTAATTGAGCTGATATTCGGCGAGCTCCTGCCGAGCTCCACCGGTCGGCCCGGTCGCCTTGCGGACGCGAAAGCTCTCCTCGTAGAGGTCTAGCGCGCCCTCGGCCGCACCCACGATCACGGCTGCGGATTCGGTGACGATGAACGGACGCGCCGGGCCATGAAACAGCGGCTCGTCGTGATAGATCTCGGCCGGCAGCACCGGGTTCATCGGAGGATAGGGCTTCGCGCGATGCGTCGGCACGAACACGTCGGTCATCGTCACGCGATCGGAGCCGGTGCCCTGCATTCCGATCACGTCCCAGTTGCGAACGATCTCATAGTCCGCGCGGTCGAACAGCCCCATCCGCATCGGTGCGCCGCCCGGCTCGGCATCGTCGACCGTGAAGGCGAGCAGGATATGGGTGGCGTGTGCCGAGCCTGAGGCATAATCCCATGCACCCGTCACGCGGTAGCCACCGGGAACCGCGACCCCTCGTCCCTGCGGGGCAGCCACTTCTGGAGCTCGGAAGTCCCCGGTGTCGCCATAGGCTTCGACTTGGGCCTGCAGCGGGTAAGTCGACAGCTGATGAACATGGCCCAGCACGAGCGAGAGAACCCATGCCGTTTCGGGGCATCCTCGAGCCACGGCGGTTACGAGACGGACGTAAGTCGGCAGATCGAACCCGTAGCCGCCAAACTCGCGCGGTTGGATCACTCGATAAAAACCGGCATCGACCAGCGCCTGGTTCGTTTCGGCGGAGATGTTCCCAGCGGCTTCAGCCGCGGCCTGGGCGGCGCGTAGCCGATCTCGCATCGCATCGGCGCGGGCGACGATTTGATCAGGCGTGAGGTCCGGCTCCGGTGGCGCGATGGTTTGCGCTTCCTGCCTAACAAGCCTTGCGGTCGTCATGTTCATCTCCAAAGTTCGGGCGGGCAGTCAGCGGACCGTGAGAGCCTCGAGCGCCCCTGTGTGGCCGCCGTCGTTTCCCGGCGCCGCGCGTCCTCCGGCATCAGCATCCCGGATCGATCTTCTGAGACCTCGGGCAGGCCGCGAGGATTTGGCGAGAATGCGTCGCCAGTTCGTCGCAAATCCCCGGCGTGCGAGAGGGGTACCCGCGGTAATGGATGATCGGGGCGCATAATCCTCATTCGAAGTCGTCGGTCGTTCACGGGGGAATGTGTTACCCAGCGCAAGCCTTCCTACGGGCAGCCTGACCAACGAAACGAGTGGCTAGAATATGTTCGGCGGTGTGCGACCGGCCACGATGTTACTCATATTTGGAGGGAAGTCCGTTCATTGCCGGATGATGCACCGACCCACCGGCCCGATGTCCGGCAGCGATGCGCTCGCACCGGTGTTATCAAGCGCCGTCGGCGTGCGTGGTGGCGTAGGTGAGGGCTTAGTCGACGGCCTCTAAGAAGTACGTCGATACAACAAAAAACATAAAGCTCGCCAATCGCGAATCTGAGGTCACGCTGAAGACGTCGGGGATGATCCTGGGGCACGGATGCCTTGGCTGTTCCGCTCCCGGAGCGCATTGGAGGCGGGATGCGCAATCCCGGGTATCACCCGGCGGTGAAGCTCCGACCAATGAACCAAAACATGCCAACCGCCACGAGGCATGACGCCAGCACGTCGACGGTGATGGCGCGCGGCGTCGCAAATCGCATCCGCCGGGCCATAATCACGATACCGGTTACCACCAGGACTACGGTCAACTGGCCGACCTCGACGCCCAGATTGAAGCCGAGAAGGATCTCGGCAAGCTTTTCCTTTGGTAGGCGATTCTCGAGCAGATCGGCCGCGAAGCCGAAGCCGTGGATCAGGCCGAACACCGTCGTCACGACCATGCGCAGCCGGCCGGCATCCTGCAGATGGCCGGAGATCATCAGATAGCAGCCGGTGAACATCGCGGCACCGATCAGCAGCAGGGGCGGCAGACTGCCGACGCCGAATATGCGCAGGATGCCCATGCCCAAGAGCAGGGCGCCCGTCGCCAGCGCGAGATTGTCAGGTCGCTTGAGCGTGACGACGATATTCTCGACGCCAATCAACGCGATGGTCAGAGCCACCAGCGCATCGATATATTCGCCGTGCGGACGCAATATCCCGGTGACTGCCAGGCCCAAAGTCATGCTGTGGCCGATGGTGAAGCCCGTTACGACGAAGATCAGATCCTTCAGCCGCCTCGAGATCAGCACGAGGCCAAGCAGAAAGGACATATGATCGATGCCGGTGAAGATGTGCATGATGCCCATCTCCACGAATTTCAGGAAGCTCGCGTCGGCCAGCTCACCGCCTTCGGTCTTCTTGAGATCGACGTCCTTGCTGTCCGAGGTGAAGATTTGCTCCGAGAAATCGCCGTTTGCGAACTGGATCTGCGCGAGGTCGAAATGCGACGGCACCAGTTCGAAAAAGGCATCGAAGTGCAAGGTCATGTCGGCGGTGCCGGGGCAGTCATAGGCCAGCGCGGCGCGGCGAAAACGCGGTGCTGCGGCGATCATGTGCACAGGCGCCGCCATGACGCAGCTCCTGCCGCCGTTGCTCACCGTCACGCGGGGACGCAGATAGGAGAGAATCCGCATGTCGGTGGGGCGCCCACCCTTGGGATCGAGGCGCGCCGCCTCCAGATCGGGAATGGTGACGTCCACGCGCACCAGACGGCCGTCGATCATCCAATTGGTGTGGGATTCGCTGCGCGTATGTGCGTCGGCCATCGTGCCGCTCCCGATCAGCAGCAGCGCCCAGGCCAGCAGCCGGATCAATCGCGCCATGCTCATTCGAAGCCCTTGGCGATCTGGATATCGGCGCGTCGGCGCAGGAAGGCATCGGCGCCTGCCTGCATCCGCTTGATCTTGTCGGCGCGATAATCGTTCAGGACCTTGTCGCACACCATCTCATAGGGGGATGCCTTGGGTGGCATATTCTGTGTGACGGCGATGACGTGGATGCCATCCGGCGCGGTGATCGGATCGGAGACCTTGCCGGCGGGCACTTTGCTGGCGGCATCGAACAATGTGTCGCCGAGGTGGATACGGCCGGCAAAATAATATTCCTCGCCGTCAGCCATTTTACCGCTGGGCCGCAGGCCGTGCGCGCTCGCGGCAGTGGTCACCGGTCTGCCGGCGCGGATCTCGGCGACCGCGGCCCTGGCGGCAGCCTCATCGGGCGCGATCATGTCGGTCAGCGAGATTGTGCCCTCGTCCTCATATTGGGAGAGGTGTTGGCTGTAGAAGGCGCGAAGCGCGGCCTGGTCGGGCTGAGTGGCGGCGGCATCGGTCGCTTGCTGCGCCTCGACCGCGCCGACCAGTGCCACGCGCACCTCGGTGATGTCATTCTGCTGGCCGAGTTCGATGCCGCGCTGGACGTACAGTTCCTCACGGATCATCTGATCGAGGATTTCCTTCTTCTGCGCTGGCGTGGCCTTGTCGAGCCCCACTCCCTTCGCTGCCCGCAGATTGGCGAGATAATCGCTCATCAGGATCGGCACCTGATTGACCATCGCGACATCCTCGGCCGGTACGCCGGCCATGCGGGTGCCCTGCGCGGTGAACAGGCCCGCGCCGGCCACGATCAGTCCGCTGACCGCTCCGATCCCGCAGAGGATGATCGATCGCCGCTCCGAATGGCGGGCCATCCAGTTATGGGGGGAGGGGGGCGTTTCCATGGAGGATCTCACGAGGCGGGTTTGGCGGGCGGATGGAGCGAGGCGACGTAGACCGCGACGACGCGCGCATCATAAGCGGAGAGGCGGTGGAAGAAGGCAGGGCTGACGCCGGCGAGGCCGCGTTCCAGCGTGTGGCGAATGTCGGCCTCGCTGCCGTTGCCCTTGAGCCATTTGCCGTCGACCAGATTGGGCGCACCGATCGCCGGATCGCCGCTTCCGTCACCACCATGGCAATCCCAGCAGCCCGCCGTGGTCGTGAACATTGTCCGGCCCCGGATGACCCGGGCCTGATCATAGCCGCCATTGCCGTTGGCGGCGCGCAGGAAGGCGATGAGATCGCCGATTTGACCGGGCGTCAGCGGCGGCAGTTTCTCGCGCGTGTAGGGTATGGCTTTGGCGAAGCCTGGCATATCCGCGAGGTTCCAGCCCTTGGTGTCGCCGGCGCGGATGCCGTGGAGCACGATCTGCTCGATCTCGCTCGGCGTGTTCTGCCCGTAGAGATAATCACCGTCGGTCATGTCCGGAATTGCCTTGGACCTGCTCCCCTTGGCATCCGCGCCGTGGCACGAGGCGCAATTCTCCGCGAACACTTGCCTGCCGCGCTTGAGCGCGATGTCGCGTAGCCGGGGAGTGTTCAGGATCACGTCCGGATCGGTGCGCATCATCAGCACCTGGTACTCATGGATGTGGCGGCGCCACAGCAGTACCGCCGCCAGCACCAGCACGACGGCGACGAAAATCCCGATGATGCGCCGCTTTGTCGTCATAGCTTCACTTCCAGGGTGAAGCGGGCCGAGCGCGGTTCAAGCGGATGGACCTGGAAGCCAGTCACGCCTCCGTCGGGCTCACCCTTCAGGCGGCTCGTGTAATAATAATCGGCGGCCTCATCATGGCTGTTGAACAGGTTGAACAGGCCGACGCCGAGCTTGATGCGCCTGTTAAGCTGGTAGCCGATATCGAGGTTGAATTCGGAATAGCCCTTGTCCCGCGGATAGTCCTCGCCGTCGTTCAGGTGGTGCGTGCCCAGTCGCCGCCAGATGAGGTTGCCCGTCCAGTGCCCGAGATCGCTGACCAGCACGCCTGCCGAATATATGAAGTTGGGGGCATCGGCGATGAACGGCGCGTCGAGCCCGTATGCCGCCAGATTGTTGGTGTGATAGCGGGGCTTGGAGAAAGCGAGATCGGCGTTCACCTCCAGCCAGCGGAACGGATGATATTGGCCCGAAACCTCGATGCCCTTGCGCCGGCTCGGCGCGCCCGCTTCGTCCTGGCCCGAGTCCGGATTGTAAACCAACTCCGATCCGAAATCCTGCTGGAAGGCAGCGAATTGCAGCGAGAGCCTGGGGATGATGTTGGTGCGAAGGCCGATCTCATAGCCGTTGGTGGAGGCCAGCATCGGCGTGGTCCCGCCCGAAAGCGAGGTTCCTTCCTCGGGCACCGTACCGAACACGCCGCGCACGTCGTTCGAATGAAAGCCGCGACCGGCGCTGAAATACAGCTCGGTCTTGGCCCAGGGGCCGAGGATCAGGCTGGCCTTGGGCTGGACCAGCCATTGATGACCCTTGCCGCCGGTGCCCGTCACCCGGCTGCTGTCGGTCGCCTGATAATATTCCTCGCGCAGGCCGACGACGGTGCGCAGCCATGACGTCCAGCGCATCATATTCTGCACGTACGGGCCGAGATCGAGCAGGTGAACGCGATCGGCGTTGCAGTAGGTGTTGACCGTCGCATAGGCGGTGACCGTGCCATCGTCCTGCTCGAGGTTGCAGTAGTTGAGGATGGTCTTGCGGTTGACCACATGCTGGCGGGTGACGAACACCGTATCGTAGCGCGCCTGCAGCCCGGCGACGGTCTCGCTCTCGATCGATCCGACGCTGTTACGCAGCGTGTAGCTGCTGCCGCCGCCGAAGGTGGTGCGGCTTTCGTGCTGGGCCTCCTGATCGCCGTTGATCGGATCGTCGAGATAATGTGTGAAATTATTGACCAGCTGCATCGAGTTGTGGATGCCGTAGAGGCTCAGCGCCAGCTGCCCGGGACCCACGGGCTTGTCGAGATGCGCGGAGAGGCTGTAGCGCAAGGACTTGCTGTGATCGGTCGGATCCAGCGTGCCGAAGCGATCGATCAGCCCGGCCTCGACCGCGCGTTCGGGCTGATCGGTGATCAGGCCGCCGCCGCTCTTGTAGAACATGCCGGTCAGGCTGAACCCGTCGCCGGCCGTGCCTTGGCTATACCGTAGCAGGGCGTTGGCCTTCTTGAAATTCTGCTTGGGATGCCACGGCCCGTCATAATGGCCGAGATCGAGCGCCGCGAGCAGCCGCTGGTCGCCGGCGAGATGATAGGTGCCGCCGACGAACACGTCCTGATAACCATCGGTGCCGACCGTGCCGATCACCGTCATCGGCATTTCGTTAAGCAGCCGCGTGTGCGCCGAGGCGACCGATCCGAAATCGCCGATCCCGGCGTAATAAGGCCCCTTGGTGTAATCGAGCCCGGCGACGACCTGCGGGATTAGGAAGTTGAGGTCCGAATAGCCCTGGCCGTGCGCGTTGGTCGGTCGGTTGACCGGCATGTCGTCGACGAAGCTGGCGAAGTCCGTGCCGTGATCGAGGTTGTAGCCGCGGATCAGATATTGCTGCGCCTTGCCCTCGCCCGAGTGGATGGTGACGACCAGCCCGGGAATGCTCTCGAACAGCTGGCTGGCGCGATAGATTGGGCGAAGATCGACCTCCTTCTGCGTGATTGTGCCCTGGCTGGCGGTCGCCGCCTTGCCGATCATATCGACGCGCGACGCTGTGACGACGATGTCCGAGGCCTGCGCTTGCGGATCGGTTTCCGCAGCTGGGGCTTCGGCCTGGGCAGCAAACAATGGCGTCGCAATCGACAGCAATAGCGCGGCACGGAATCGGTTATGAAAAAGCAGGGGAATGGCCTCGATTGTGGGGAGATCGGCGCCACGATATCCCCGCCCGGGCGCCCGTCATGTTCTTTACGGTTATCGGACGTTACAGGGCTTGTTACACCCCTCCGACTGCCCCTGCCGGGGGAAAGCGCGCGGTCGGCGGAGCGAGCCGCAAACAAGCCTGTAACCCCACGCCGGCGCTCAGCGATCTGGATCGGTTGGAGGCGGCTCCGGCGGCCTTGGCGGGCCGGCGAGTAACGTTTCACTTCGTCCTTTGCGACAGCTTCGCTACACCGGCTCGCGATGACCGGCGAGGATCCCGATCAGAACGCGCGCCTGGCCGCCGAGGCAGAGCGTGTCCGCACGGGCGGCGGGCTCGGCCGATCTGACCTGCTGATACGCCTGTTCGATTTCCTCGTCGAAAGCTCGCTCGCCGGCCGTGCGGTCAAGGAGATCGAGATCGGGCAGGCGGTGTTTGGGCGAGGCTCCGAATTCGATATCGTTCAGGACGCCTCGGTCCGCGTCTACATGCACCGGCTGCGCAAGAAGTTGGACGAATTCTACGCTGATGCCCCGCCCGCTTTTAGCCGGCTGATCGTCCCCCGCGGCGAGTATCGCCTGACGTTGGCCGACGGCGCGGTCCCTGCCGATGTCGAGGGAGAACCGCCGTCGCTTCCCGAGTTGACGCGCAGCGTGCGCCCAAGCCGACGCTTCTGGGCTGCAGTGGCTCTGTTCGCGATCTGCAACGCGCTGATCTGGGCGATTGTCGTGAAGATTTGGTCGCCGGAAAGCGAAGCCGCAAAGGTTGCCGCGACAACCTACTGGAAGCCGCTCGCCGCCCCCGGTCGCCCGACCCTGGTCGTCACGGGCGATTACTTCATCTTCGGAGAGGCGCCGGACAAGATCCAGGTGACTCGGATGGTCCGCCAGTTCGAAATCAACTCGCGGGATGATCTCGACGCCTATCTGATGGGCCATCCCGACGACAAGGGTCGTTATGTCGATGTCGATCTGCACTATCTGCCGGTCAGCGTCGGCTCTGCGATGCGCGACCTCCTGCCGGTGATCAACGCGGCCGTGCCCGATGTCCGCCCGCCGGTGATCACCGCTTCGCAGCTGACGCCGCCCATGCTGAAGGCGGCCAACGTCGTCTATGTGGGTTTTCTGAGCGGGCTCGGCATCTTGCGCGATCCCTTGTTCGCCGCCTCCGGCTTCAAGATCGGATCGAGCTATGACGAGCTGATCGACAAGAAGACCGGCAAAAACTTCACGTCCGATTGGCGCGTTATCACCGATGGCAAGATGCCGCACCGCGATTTCGCTTATATCGCCAGCCTGCCCGGGCCGACGGGAAATCGCCTGCTCGTGGTCGCCGGCACGCGCGATGCGGCGGTGATGCAGGCGTCCGAGATCGCCACCGATCGCCAACAGCTCGTCAAGCTGGCCGCGAAGGCCGGATCGGACGGGTTCGAGGCGCTGTATGAGGTGCACACGCTCGGCAACCAGAATTTGGGTAGCAATCTCGTGCTGGCCCGGCCGCTCAAGGCTGGCGGCATCTGGCAATTCGATCAACCAACCGGGGAAAATTTTCCCGACCAATTACCGCCGGACAAGCTGGGCGGAAAATAAGCGCGCGCCGCCGAATACTTCGCAATCACCGATGGATCCGCCAATGCCGGCGGCGACATGGTAGTTGCAGAGGAACCGATCCGGGGCGCGAGGCGAGGGCGGTCCTTGAAGCTCGACAGCCTGCGCTGGACTGCGTTGCCGCCAGGCGTTGTACATCCAAGCCTCTTACGAGGCCGGCTGCCTCGCGAGTGCGCGTGGGGAGATGATCGCCAGGACCAACAGGACAAAGGCAATGGCGATCATGGCGGTTTTGATCCCGCCGAGCGGGCCTGAGATCGCGACGACAAAGACCGGCGCCAGAACGGTTGCGAGGAAGTAGCTCGACATCCAGACGCCGACCGAACGGCCTCGGTTTTCGAACGTCAGATGACGGTTGAGGTTGGCGAGCAGCCACCCGAGATAGAACCCGCTCGACAAGCCCACGAGCCCGGCCCCCATCATCACGCCCGTGAGGGAAGGAGCCGCGAAGATCATGACGAAGCCCGCTGCGCCGACGGCAAACGCCGTCGCGAGCTGTAGAGGCCGCGTAGCGTTACCGCGATGAGCCATTATCGCGCCTCCGATCGCAATGCCGGCGCTGTTCACGGCGGCTCCCAAGCCCTTCATGGCCGACGATGTGGCACCGACCGCTTCCATGACGTAGCTGAGCTCCACGGATGCGATGTTCATGCATCCGCCTGCCAGGAACGTCACAGCGCAAATCGGAAGGATGATCCGCCAGGAGGGGGCGGCCGAACCCGTATCGGTCTGGACGGGCGCGCGGGGCTCCCAAAGCAGGGTAAGCGCAAAGGGCAGAAGTAGGAGCGAGATGAAATAGGTGGCGAACGGAACGCGCCATCCCGCCTGTCCGAGGATGCCGCCGCCGATGAGAAAAAGTACCGCGGAAACCGAGGTGTAGATGACCTGCATCGAGAGGTAGCGGTCCCGTCTGCTACCGGTGAAATAGTCGCCGATCAGCATCGTCGACACGGTCATCAGGGTCGCTTCGGCAACGCCGACAAGGAGACGCGTGGCAATGATGGCGTAGATGTCGTTGAGATAGAGCGGGGCGGTCGCGGCCAGCGCGTAGAGCAGCAGCGCAATCAGGATCAGCCGCTTGCGGCCGACGCGGGACGCCAGGCGGCCGCTCATGGGCGAGAGCAGCACGATCGACAAGGAGGGCGCCGTCAGCACGAGAGGGGCCAGATAGGCTACGCCGGGGGTCGCCGCGAAATGACGCTGAATATCGGGCAGCACCGGTGCGATCACCAGCATCCCGAGGATCGGCAAACAGGCGATCAGAAGAAGAAGGTGGGCGACTCCGGCCCCCGCCGACGTTCCCCCTACCTTGTGCGCGCCAGGGCGGGCCGCCGTGCCTAAGGCCACGTCGTTTCTCCGGACCTAGAGTCCGCCGCCGCCGGGCAGGACAATGGCCGCTTGCTCCATCGCCGCCTGTTCCCGTTTGAGCGCGCGCTCAAACGAAGGCCGTTGCCGGACGCGATCCTGGTGCGAGAGCAAAGCGGGGTGTTCGGCCGCGACCGCGCCTCCGCCGACCGCCATCCCGAAGATCCAGGCGAGATACACGTCCAGGATCGACCAGGCGTCTCCGTACCACCAACGGTCGCTCGCCACACGTCGATCAAGATCCCGCAAAATCGGCGCAAGGGTCTGTAAGGCATGCTCGCGAACCGGCTCGGGATCTCCCGTCGTCATGCGCATCGGCGCACGCGCGCTCCGGACGAGCACGTGCAGCGTGCTCGAGAACCAGCACAGGTCGACCAGCCCTTCGATCGCGACAACGCCGTCAGCGGATGCGGGGAGAAGTGCGGCGGCGCGGTTTACGTGCGCCAGGTGCCACAGGATGGCCGGCGTTTCAGTGAGAATATGTCCGTCGATATCGAGCGCGGGAACCTTGGCCTTCGGATTGACCGCGAGATATTCGGGCCGCGCCTGCATGCCCTTGAAAATGTCGATCGGCCTGTCCTCGAAGGATAGTCCCATCTCCTCCAGTGCGTTCAGCGTGACCCGGGAGCAGGAGCCCGGCGTGTGGTATAGAATGATCTCCATGGCGAGGTCAGCGGCCCGCAACGAAGGTGTTCTCGATGGAGCCAAGGCCATCGACCGTGACGCGGACCACGTCACCGGGCTTCATGAAGGTCCCGCTGGCGATCCCAACGCCCGCGGGCGTGCCGGTGGCGAGAATGTCGCCCGGCTCCAGCGTCATGACCGTCGACAGATATTCGATCTGATCGAAGATGTCGTAGATCATGTCCCCGGTTGAGGAGCGCTGGCGCTCTTCGCCGTTGTAATCGAGCGTGAGCGTCAAAGCATGCGGATCGGCAATTTCGTCGTCGGTCGTGATCCAGGGGCCAATTGGTCCGTGCGTGTCGAACGATTTGCCCAATGTGTAGGTGGGTGAGCGAAACTGCCAGTCGCGGGCTGTGACATCGTTGCATACGACATAACCGGCGATCACGGCGCGCGCGTCCGCCCGGCTGACGTTACGGCAACGCTTCCCAATGATCACGCCGAGTTCGGCTTCGTAGTCGACCTGATTGGAGACGGACGGGATTTCGACCTCGCTATACGGCCCGTTGATGCAACTGACCTGCTTGTTGAACCAGAGTTGGCTCGTTGGCAGCGGGATCCCGGCACCCTTCAAGGCTTCGTCGGCGTGAGCCTTATAGTTCATCCCGATCGCGAGAAATTTCTGAGGATCGTCGATCGGCGCTTCGAGTGTGACTTCCGCCAGATCGAAGCTCGGCAAATCGCACGCCTCGATGGCGGCTCGTAATTCGGGCAAGCGAGCTAGAAGTGCCCGCATGGAATTGCCGGCCTCCGGGTAGATTGCAGAAAGATCGACCACGGTATTACCGACGACCTTCCCGATGCGCGTTGGTCCTTTTTGTGAGAAGCGAACCAGCTTCATGCCGAAACTCCTAAATAGGTCCGTGTCTGGTCGATAGCCGCGCCGGAAGGGACGGCATGTAGCCGCGCGCGGTACGGCGCAGAGAGGTCATCGCCTGAATGCCACTGGCTGTGCATCTCTCTCCTGATCACCGCCGCGACGGCCGTTGCCTCCGATTGACTAGACAGTACAAACATGACTGTCTAGTGTAAACTATGGTGGGCGCCACGTCGAAGACAATCCTGCCGGGCTGCTGCATCTCGGCAGCCCGGTGCGCGAGCCGCGGATGTTCGTCGCTCGGCGCAAAGGTCCCATTCATCGTGAACAGTGAGTCAGGAGCCACCGTGCCGGGTCCTCGTTCGCCGGGACGATAGAGCAACGGCTGCGCGTGCCTGCCTATCAGGCGGTCACCTATTTATCGGAGCGGGTAAATGCTGACCCGCTAGGCACCGCCGGATACGGACAACGGCTTGGCGCGACGTCATTACCTTTTGTTACATTCGCTTACCAAGGCGCGCATTTTCTGCGGCGCAACATGGACTAGCGCACCGGCACCTTCCTCGCAGGGATGACTGCGCGATGTTGCTCCGAAATTCGCTTCTCCTGATCCCGGCGGCCGCCCTCACCGCATGCGGCGGCAGCCAGCCTCCCCCCCAGCATGGGCCCGCAGAAGTCGGCATGGTCACGCTTCGCGCCGAACCAGTAACGATGACGACCGAACTCACCGGCCGGACCGCCGCGACCGCGCTGTCGGAGGTCCGTCCGCAGGTCAATGGCATCATCAAGCAGCGCCTGTTCGAAGAAGGGTCGATCGTCCGAGCCGGCCAGCCGCTCTATCAGATCGACGCGCGCCTCTACGCGGCCACGCGCAATCAGGCTGCAGCGCAGCTCGCGAGTGCACGGGCCGCGCTCGTCACGGCACAGGCCAAGCTTACGCGTTACCGCCAACTGGGCGATGCCGATGCGGTCAGCAAGCAGGACATTGACGACGCGACCGCGGCCGTCCGCCAGGGGCAGGCAAGCGTCAATCAAAATGCCGCCACACTGCGCATCGCCGACGTCAATCTCGGTTTCACCCGCGTCTATGCACCGATCTCAGGGCGGATCGGGCGTTCGACCTACACCCAGGGTGCGTTGGTCAACGCCTCGCAGGCGACGGCGCTTGCAACGATCCAGCGGCTCGATCCGATCTATGTCGACATCCAGCAATCGAGCGATGCCGTACTGGCTCTGCGCGAGAGTCTCGCGCACGGGGATGTGCTTCCCGCCAGTACCAACGTGCAGCTGATTCTGGGCAACGGCCGCGTCTATCAGCAAGCCGGCAGGATCGAGTTTGGCGAGGTCACGGTCGACCAGGACAGCGGCACGGTCACGTTGCGCGCACGCTTTCCGAACCCCAGCGGCCTATTGCTGCCGGGCATGTTCGTGCGCGTCAGGGCACCTCAGGCTGTCCTGCGCAGCGGCATCCTCGCACCACAACAGGGCATCAACCGGGATGCCCGCGGCAACGCAACCGCCCTGGTCGTCGATGCGAACGGCAAGGTTGAGCAGCGCCAGGTCACGGTCACGCAGGCGATCGGCGACAAATGGCTGGTCACCGCCGGCCTCAACGCCGGCGATCGGCTGATCGTCGAAGGCACCGACAAGGCGCAGCCCGGTGCGCAAGTGAAGGCGGTGGCCATCGCCACGCGAACGCGCTGAGATGGGAATCAGCCGCTTCTTCATCGATCGCCCGATCTTCGCCTGGGTGGTCGCGATCGTCATCATGCTTGCGGGCATCGCGGGTCTGTCAACGCTGCCGGTCGCCCAATATCCGGATGTGGCACCGCCCACGATCCGGATCAATGCGACCTATCCCGGCGCATCGGCACAGATGCTCGAGACAAGCGTCACTCAGATCATCGAGCAGCAACTGACCGGAATCGACGGGCTGCTCTACTTCCAGTCGTCCTCGGACAGCTCCGGCAGCGCCTCGATCACCGCCACCTTCGCCAAGGGTACTGACCCCGACACCGCGCAGGTCCAGGTCCAGAACAAGGTGCAGCAGGCGAGTGCGCGTCTCCCGACCGCCGTCACGGCGCAGGGCGTCACGGTCACCAAATCGAACAGTGATTTCCTGCTGATCGTCTCCCTCTACGATACCAGCAACAAAAGCAGCGACAGCGACATCGCCGACTATCTGATCACCAACTTCCAGGATGAGTTGGGACGGGTGGAGGGGGTCGGACAGACCCAGGTGTTCGGCGCGCAATATGCCATGCGTATCTGGCTCGATCCGAATAAGCTGGCGGCCGTCAAATTGATGCCGTCAGACATCGCAAGCGCCCTTCAGGCGCAAAACGCGGATGTGTCTGCCGGCCAACTTGGCGCGTTGCCGGCGGTCAAAGGGCAGATGCTCAATGCGGTCGTCCGTGGCAAAGCGCGGCTGACGTCGGTCGATCAGTTCCGCAATATCGTCGTCAAAAGCGAAAGCGACGGCTCGGTCGTGCGTCTCTCGGATGTCGCCCGTGTCGAGCTGGGGCAGGAAAACTATACGAGCTCGGCCACGCTCAACGGGCATCCGGCTGCGGGCCTCGCGGTTCAGCTCGCCACCGGGGCCGACGCTCTCAGGACCGCGGCAGCCGTCAAGGCACGGGTCGCCGAACTCGCTCGCAACATGCCTGCCGGCTACAGCATCGCCTTCCCGCGTGACACCAGCGACTTCGTCAAGCTGTCGGTTGAGGAAGTTGTCAAAACCCTCGCCGAGGCGATCGCGCTCGTCGTGATCGTGATGTTCGTCTTCCTGCAGAGCTGGCGGGCGACGCTGATCCCTGCGATTGCCGTGCCCGTCGTGCTGCTTGGTACTTTCGGGGTGCTGGCGGCGACGGGTTATTCCATCAACACGCTCACCCTTTTCGCAATGGTGCTCGCGATCGGCCTGCTCGTCGACGATGCGATCGTCGTGGTCGAAAATGTCGAGCGTGTGATGGCGGAGGAGAGACTCCCGCCGCGCCAGGCAACGATCCGCTCGATGAGGGAGATCGGGTCTGCGCTGATCGGAATTGCGCTGGTCCTGTCCGCGGTGTTTCTGCCAATGGCGTTTTTCGGCGGGTCGACGGGGGTGATCTACCGCCAATTCTCGGTAACCATCGTCTCGGCCATGATCTTGTCCGTGGTCGTCGCCCTGGTGTTGAGCCCCGCGCTTACCGCGACTCTGCTCAAGCCCGCCCACCATGACCCGTTGAAGCGAGCCGGCCTTGCCGGGCGGTTCAACCGCTGGTTCGATAACATTACCGGGCATTACCGTCGCGGCGCCGAGGCGGTAATCGGACGTCGCGGTCTGCATATGCTCGTGTTCGCGGGGGTCACGCTCGTGCTCGCCCTGCTATTCCTGCGCCTACCTACCAGCTTCCTGCCGGATGAGGACCAGGGCGCGGTGATGGTGGTGTACACCCTCCCCGCCGGCGCCACTGCGGAGCGTACCGACCGGGTGCGGGATCGCGTGCGACAAGTCTACACCAGTGAAACCGACGTGAAATATGCCTTTCTCGTATCCGGCTTCAGCTTCAGCGGATCGGGGCAGAATGCCGGGGTGGGCTTTGCGGCACTGAAGCCGTTCGAGGAGCGCAAGGGCCGCGCCCATTCGGCCGCTGCGATCAATGGGCGGGCAATGGCCGCGTTCAGCGGGATCCGCGATGCGCAAGTGTTCGCGATGACGCCGCCGGCCATTCGGGGGCTCGGCCAGTCGAACGGCTTCACGTTCGAGCTGCTCAACACGACCGGCATTGACCGAGAACGCTTCGTCGCGTTGCGCGACAAGCTCATCGCCGCGGCCGCGCGCGATCCCAAGCTTACCGCCGTGCGTCCCTCGGCGCTGCCCGACACTCCGCAACTCGACGTGACGCTCGACGAAGCCAAGCTCGCCGTTCTGGGCTTGAGGGAGAATGACGTGACCAACGCGCTGAGCGCCGCCTGGGGCGGCGTCTATGTCAACGATTTCGTCGACCGCGGCCGGGTCAAGCGCGTCTATATGCAGGCGGACGCGCCGTTCCGCATGCTCCCGCAGGACATCAACCAATGGCAAGTGCGCAACGCGCGTACCGGAGAGATGGTGCCCTTTTCAGCCTTCGCCAGCCTGTCGTGGGAGAAGGGGGCGAACGCTTTGTCGCGATACAACGGGCATCCGTCCTACGAGATCCAGGGTACGGCAGCGAGCGGCACCAGTTCCGGCGAGGCGATGGCGCGCATGGTCGAACTGCAGCAGCAGCTGGCGCCGGGAACCAGCTATGCCTGGTCGGGTCTCTCCTATCAGGAGCACCAGTCGAGCGGGCAGGCGCCGCTGCTCTACGGCGTCTCGATCCTGATCGTCTTTCTCTGCCTCGCGGCGTTGTACGAAAGCTGGTCGGTACCCGTCGCGGTGCTGCTGGTGCTGCCGCTCGGAATCATAGGTGCAGTGCTCGCGGTGACGCTGCGCGGCCTGACCAATGACATTTATTTCCAGGTCGGACTCGTCACCACGATCGGGCTGGCGGCGAAGAACGCCATTCTCATCATCGAATTTGCCGAGGACGCACGACGGCAGGGCAGGGACGTGGTCGAGGCAGCACTCGAGGCGTCCCGGCTGCGGCTGCGTCCGATCCTGATGACCAGCTTAGCCTTCATCTTCGGCGTAATCCCTTTGGCGGTCGCAACCGGCGCGGGTGCCAACAGCCGTGTTGCGATCGGTACCGCCGTGGTCGGCGGCATGCTCACCGCGACGATCCTCGCGATCTTCTACGTGCCGATGTTCTTTGTCGTGATCGCACGCCTGTTCCACAGCCGCGCGCCGGGCAATCCGGAGGCTCAATCGTGATACGCATGCGAACGCTGATCCTTCTCGCCGGCGCCGCCGCGCTGGCCGGATGCGACATGGCACCGAAATATGTGCGTGCGGTCTCCTCCTTTGTCCCCGAACAATGGCCGCAGGGCGCTGCCTATGGCGCGCGGGACGCGGGCGCGGTCGGAATGCCGTGGCGGATGCTCGCGGGAGACGCGAGGCTCCGCCGGGTGATCGAACTCGCGCTCGTACGGAACCAGGATCTCGCGGCGGCGGTCGCCAATGTTCAGATGGCGCGCGCGCAATATCATACGCAGCGTTCCTATCAGACGCCCACGCTTGCCGCCAATGGCGGCGCGACGATCCAGCGCGGGCTCTCCGGCCCTGCCATCGCGAGCACGGCGGATTCCACCCAGTTCGCTGTCAATGTTGGGATCAGCGGGTTCGAGATCGACCTGTTCGGCCGGCTGAAGAACCTGTCGCGGCAGGCGTTCGAGCAATATCTCGCAAGCGAGTCGGGCGCGCGCTCCACTCGACTCACGATCGTCGCCGAGGCCGCGACCGCCTATGCGACGCTCGCCGCCGATCGCGAGCTGCTCGCGGTGGCGCGGCGACAGGTAACGAGCAGCCAACAGGCGCTGCGCCTGACGCGCAGGCTGCATGACGTCGGGCTGGTCAGCGGCGGCGACCTCGCCAACGCTCAGACCATTCTTGCCCAGGCACAGGCCGACATCGAGTCGCAGACGAGCCTGGTCGCACAGGATCGCAATGCGCTCGAGCTGATCGCCGGCGGTCCGGTCGATGACGCGTTGCTGCCAGACGGACTCGGAGCGCTCGACGCGGGAATTGGAATTGTGCCCGCCGGACTTTCCTCTTCGGTGCTGCTGGATCGTCCCGATGTGGTCGAAGCGGAGCATCAGCTGAAGGGCGCTAATGCCGATATCGGGGCGGCCCGCGCCGCCTTCTTCCCGACGATTTCGCTGACCATGCTGGCCGGGGTTGCGAGCAGTTCGCTGACCAGCCTCTTTAACGGCGCGACCACGACCTGGTCGGCGAACCCGTCGGTCAGCATGCCGATCCTCGGTGGCACCAATCGCGGCAATCTCGAATACGCGACCGCGCAGCGGGACTATTATCTGGCGACCTATCGCAAAACCGCGCAAACCGCCTATCGCGAGGTCGCCGATGGACTGGCGCGGCGTGGCACCATTGCTCGCCAGCGCGTCGCGCAGCATGACTTCGTCACCGCCGCGGCCAAGAGCCAGGCTATTGCCGAGACGCGCTATCGCCGGGGCATCGACAATTTCCTGACCGCACTCATCGCGCAGCGCACGCTCTATTCCGCCCAAAAAGCCGAGATCAGCCTCGTGCTCACCGACGTCGCAAATCGGATAACCTTGTATCAGGCGATCGGGTCGGACGACAGCCTGTGAGATTCAACCGTCCTTTGGCATCACCCTTCGGCGCGCTATAGCCCATGAAGGAGGAACCGGTGGCAGAGCATACGGGCGAGACGCCGCGACTGCTGGTCGTCGACGACGATTCCGACATCCGTGAACTCGTCATCGCGCAGCTGGCACGCGAGGGCTATGTCCTGCGCGCGGCGCGAGACGTGGCGGAGGTGCGCGCGGCGCTTGCGCGCGAGCCGATCGACCTCGTCGTCCTCGACCTGAACCTCCCCGATGGCGATGGCCTGACGCTATGCCGATCGCTGCGTGCCGAAGGCCATGGCGGCGCGATCATCATGGTCACCGCGCGTGACAGTGCGATCGACCGGGTACTCGGCCTCGAACTCGGTGCCGACGACTATTTGACCAAGCCGTTCGAACCGCGTGAGCTGAGCGCGCGCGTCCGCAACCTGCTGCGCCGGCGCCCCCAGACGAGCGCGCGGCCGCAGGGCGCCTGGATCGCGCGTTTCGGACCCTGGCGGCTCGATCTGGTCCGGCGGCGACTGATCGCGCCGGACGATAGCCTGGTAATGCTCTCCTCGACCGAGTTCGACATCCTCGCGCGGCTCATCGAGGCACCGCACCAGGCATTGTCGCGCGAGATTCTGCTGCCAAGCCGCGCCGCGACCGCGGCGTTCGACCGTACAATCGACAATCAGATCAGCCGGCTGCGCCAGAAGCTGGCTGGGCCGCTCGCCGAGGAACTGATCCTGACTGTACGGGGCCAAGGCTATTTGTTCGCGGCAGACGTGCAGTTCCAGTGACTGGGCCGCTTGCCGTGCTGTGCCACTTTGCCGGCTCGCTGGCCGGGCGCATCGCACTGATCCTGGCCGCGGGAACATCCTGTGCGGCGATCGCTGCGCTGTTCGTCGCCGACCAGGTCCGCCGTGCCGATTATCAGCAATTGCGCAGCGAGGACGTCGTGACGAGCGCGCTCGATGTGGCGAGACGACTGGCCCGCGACCGCGCCGGAGCGCTGGAGCAGATTCGCGGCGAACGGCTACTCGGAGTGCGCGTGTTCCGGGACGATCTGATTCCGCGGACTCCGGAGAACGCCTTGCTCACGCGGATGCTGCGTCAGCGCGCGCCGGCGAGGCTGCACCCCCTCCTATCCGACGTGACGCCAGCAGCCTGTGCGGCAAATGATCCGATCTGGCACAGTCCACGGGTCGCCGGCTTCGACTTTCCGGCGTCGCCGCAATGCTGGCTGCTGACGCTCGATGTGCGGGGCGAAAAGCTGCACCTCAGCATTGACCGGCCGCGCCTCGGCGCCCCGCCAAGCCCCATCACCCAGCCTCTTTTCCTGATCCTGATCATCGCCGCCAGCACCTTGCTTTCGGTCGTCGCCACCAGCGTCGCTACTGCCCCGATCCGCCGGCTGGCGGCCGCCTCGCGTGCCTTTGCCCGTTCGATCGACGCCGAGCCGGTCGCGGAAGTCGGTCCGCGCGATGTTCGGCAAGCGCTCGCCGCCTTCAACGTCATGCAGGACCGCGTCCGCGAAGGTGTCCGCGAGCGGACCCGCTTGCTCGCTGCCATCAGCCATGATCTGCAGACACCGCTCACCCGATTGCGGTTGCGGCTGGAGCAGGTCGAGGATGCCATCTTGCGCGAGCGGCTGGTTGCCGATCTTTCGGCGACGCTTGCCATGGTGCGGCGCGGCCTCGACCTCGCGCGCAGTGGCGAGAGCGCGGAACAATGGTCGGTTATCAATCTCGATTCCATGCTCACAGCACTCGCCGAGGATGCAGTTGAGTTCGGCCAGGACGTGCGCTTCGCGTGCGGATGCGGTGCCCGCGTTCGGGCCAAACCAGATGCCCTAACGCGCTGCTTGGGCAATCTCATCGACAATGCGGTGCGTTATGCCGGCGATGCCGAACTTGCCTGCCGGCGGGAAATGGGGAGCATCGTCATCAGCGTGCGCGATCATGGTCCCGGAATCGCCCAAGATCTGCTGGCACATGTGTTCGAGCCTTTTGTGCGCGGCCGCGAACAAGGCAGTACACTTGGGACGGGCATCGGGCTCACCATCGCGAATGCCCAGGCGCGAGCCATGGGAGCCGAGTTGTCGCTGCACAATCATCCCCACGGCGGCTTGATCGCCGAGATCTCGTTGCCGTCAGGTAACGCTTGATCGCATCAGCCGGCTGGCTCGCCGACAGGTCAGCGGGCGGAGATTGCTGCGGCAGGAGGGTAGGGGCCGCCTGTTCGCATCTCCGTTCCCATGCTTGCGAATGTGAAGGCCATATCGGCGTCGGTCAGGCGGCAACCTCCTCGTCGTCAAATATTTCCGTGGTCACTTGCCGCTGCTGCGGCCCCGGATAGCGCGCTTCCCGGACCGTGCCCGGCAGGAACAGTGCGGGCGCGGTCGTACAGTGGCCGAGGCAATCGCCCACCAGCGTCACGCGGCTTGATCATTCCTGCGGCCGAGTACCGCGCCGATGTTAGCGTCGAGACTTTCGACGGAAGCCAGTTCCAGCGAACCAATGCCGCGTTGCCACTCGACCGTGGCGCGAGTCATCGGCGAGCTGATGACGAGCGCGTCAAGCGTCTTGGCGACCTCTTCCATTTCCGCCGCGCGGCGAAGACCATGCACGATCATCCGATCCAAATTGTAGTCGGCCTTGGCGCCCAACTCGGTGCCCGGCCAGCTGGCGTTGAGCGAATCCAGCACCTCTGCGCGAACCCCGGCCGCCTCGGCCGCGAGGACGCATTCGGTGGTAAGTGCTTCGAGGCCCTTGATCATAACCGAGCGCACCATCTTGATCGCGGAAGCGACACCGACCTCGGTCGCCACCTTGCGCACGCTGGTGAACCCGCAGATGGAAAGGAGCTTGACCGCCTCGTCCGAGTGCGGACCGCTCACGAGCAGTGGAACCGCCCGGCCGCCCGGATGGACCGGCGACATGATGGCAATGTCGACGTAGCGCCCGCCTGCCGCTTCGATCGCGATCGCCGCTCGACGCTTGGTCTCGGGTGCGACGCTGTTCATGTCGAGCCAAAGCGCGCCCGGCTCGAGCAAGGGACCATAGTTTTCAGCGGTGGTGAGTGCTTGATCGGCCGTGACGACGCACAGGGCCGCATCGGCGCGTCGAAGCGCGGCTTCGATCGTGTAGAACCCCAACACGTCGGCGCGGGCGTAGTGCATCAGGAGCGCGGATTGGCTATCCGGGGAATCGATTTTCCTGTCGTAGGCGCGCGGCGGACCCTTGGGCCAGTTGGCGGCGAGCGCTATCCAGC
>Ga0207647_10000845_pt1 | contig 23756 bp, 17 predicted proteins | sample KBSCornC2_FD_184295 | JGI IMG/M metagenome (GOLD analysis project Ga0207647, IMG submission 184295) | Corn rhizosphere microbial communities from Kellogg Biological Station, Michigan, USA - C2 (SPAdes) (version 2) | ecosystem: Host-associated > Plants > Roots > Rhizosphere ... | reverse complement strand
GTCAGCGCCGCCGTCAGCGTCGTCTTGCCGTGGTCCACGTGACCAATCGTCCCCACGTTCACGTGCGGCTTCTTGCGCTCGAATTTCTCTTTGGACATGGCGGTTTACCTATCGTTGAGTCTTGGTGTCAGTGAAGTTCTTCGGCTTCGGATCGATTCGGGAATCGAGAATCGGGAATGGTGAATCGTTGGAGCAAGAGCAGCGTCGCCTTTCCGATTCCCGATTCCCGTCTCCCGATTCTCAGCTTGTTGGTGCTCACAACAGGAATCGAACCTGTGACCTCTTCCTTACCAAGGAAGTGCTCTACCGACTGAGCTATGTGAGCATGGTGGACATGTTCAATGGAGCAGGTTCAATGGAGCGGGAGACGGGAATCGAACCCGCACCATCAGCTTGGAAGGCTGAGGTTCTACCATTGAACTACTCCCGCATCGGGGTGGCCTCTGGCGGAGTTTTTGGCTCCGTTGCATGAAACTGGTGAAGGGATGGGTCGCATCACGCTCCGGCTGTACTGGTGGAGGGAGGTGGATTACTCGTCTCGTCCCTGAGACTCGCCCCTCCGGGGCCGCGCCGCTTTCGCGTCGCGTTCCGATTCGCTCCCGGCGAATCGGTCGAACCGCCATTTCTCTCGGTGGTTCGCATCCACCTCTGCAAACCTTCTTGCACCTCTTGAAACTGGTGGAGGGAGGTGGATTCGAACCACCGAAGGCGTAAGCCAGCAGATTTACAGTCTGCCCCCGTTGGCCGCTTGGGTATCCCTCCGGAATTTTTGGTTGTGTGAAAACTTCAGGCCATCCTGCACGTCGACGAAGGCGTAAGCCAGCAGATTTACAGTCTGCCCCCGTTGGCCGCTTGGGTATCCCTCCGAATTTCGTTTACCTCATCAAACGGTTGCAATGAACCGGATTCCGCGCGCTCGTGCGCCGCGTTGCGATTCCCTGCACCGACACGAAAAACCCGGCGATGTCTGACAACACCCGGGTTTCAACGGTTTGCATCACAAAGACCGCGTATTTTTGCGGCTAACGGCTCACAAGTCAACCATGGCTGAGTGGGTATCGATAGCCGCCATGCCCTGCCACACGAGCGATCGAGTCAGCATCAGCGTCGTTCAGGGTCCCCGCGCGCCAGCCGCAAGTCAGCGCTGAAGCCAACCTGACATTTGTTGACCGATTTCACAATTCTGTTACAAATATGACGACTGCGTCACATCTGTAATCAATTGTTCCGGAGCCGTCGGTTGGCATGGATCGTGTACCTGTGCTCGCCGAACCCGACGAGCAAGCCAAAAAAGTCGGGGCTACCACCCCTTACAGAGAGATCGAAGCCATGAACCCGAAATTCACCCTGCTGGCCACCGCTCTTGCCGTCGCATGCGGCGCCCTGGCCCTTGCGCCCACCGCCAACGCGGCAACGGATGGCACCATCAGCATCACCGGCAAGGTCATCGCACCTACCTGCTCCGTAAGCAACGCTACCGCCGGCAACCTTTCGGTCCCTCTGCCCACGGTACTCACCAGCGCCTTTTCGGGTTCCGTCGGCTCGACCGCCGGTGCAGCCCCGTTCGACCTGGCTTTGACCGGCTGCCCGACGAACCCGTCCGGCGTTCAGGTAGCGGCCCAGTTCTCGGGCAGCGGCATCAACGCGACGGACGGCAATCTTATCAACACTGCCGCGAGCGGCTCCAACGTCGAGGTCCAATTGACCAACAGCGCGGGCACCGCCATCAACCTGAAAACCACGCCTACGCCCGTCACGGCAACGGTCGACGCCAGCGGGAATGCAACGCTCAACTACCAGGCGCAGTACTACGCGGCAGTAGGAGCGGTCACCGGCGGCGCCGTGCAAGCGTCGGTGCAATACACGCTGACTTACCAGTAAGCCGCACCTCGAACCCTGCTGCGGCCCGCAAAGCCGCAGCAGGACCCTCGAGCGCCGGCTCCGCCCGCGCCAGGAGCATCGTCCATGAAGTGTTTCAGCAACGCCGCTTGCGCGGTGCTGGCCGCGCTTTGCCTGCTTTCCGGCAGCGCGCAAGCCAGCGTGGTGATTGGCGGCACCCGGGTGGTGTTTCCCGCTCAGCAAGGTGAAACCACCGTGCGCCTGTCCAACGAGAGCGACAAGCCTGCTCTTGTCGAGGCGTGGATCGATGACGGCGATGCCCAATCAACCCCAGACAGTGTCCGCACGCCCTTCCTGATCACGCCGCCTTTGTTCCGGATGGAAGCGCACAAGGACCAGAGCCTGCGGATCCTCTACGTCCAGGGCAAGCAGCCGCTCCCGAGCGATCGTGAGTCGGTGTTCTGGTTGAACGTGCTGGAAATCCCGCCCAAGCCCGGCGCGCAGTACGCCGATCGCAATTACCTGCAGTTTGCGATCCGCTCGCGGCTGAAACTCTTCTATCGCCCCGCGAACCTGCGCGGCGATGCGGTCAAGGCCCCGGACCAGCTGACCTTCAAGGTTGCCGCGTCGGGTCGAAACGTAACGCTCGTCGCGCATAACCCAACGCCTTACTACATCACCATCGTCAAGCTCTCACTGGGTTCCGTCGGCCAATCGGAACTGGTCGCACCAGGCATGGTCACTCCCTTCGGCGACCTGCAGCTCAAGTTGAAGGACATCGCGCACGCGCCAGCAACGGGTACGTCGCTGGTCTTCACGACCATCAATGACTACGGCGCGAATGACGTCCACAAAGGCGTCGTGGCGCAATGATGCGCCAGAGTGCCATCTGCAGGTCCGAACGCGTGCTGAAGTACACGGCACTCGCGCTCGGTTGCGCCTTGGCACTCGCCGCGAATGCGTGGACGGCCCCGGCACATGCCGCGGCGGCGGCCAGCGGCGGATTCGCTGAATTCGATCGCACCATGCTGGCCGGCGGCGGCCGCAACGCCGCCGATCTTGCGCGTTTCGAGCATGGCAACCCGGTGTTGGCGGGCACCTACAACCTGGACGTTTACGTCAACCAGAACTGGATCGGCCGGCTGGACGTGCGCTTCGCAGCGCTGTCGCCCAACGCCAGCGCAGTGCCTTGCGTCACCCACGACCTGCTCGACCGCATGGGGCTCGCGCCGGCCAAGTCGGCCGCAACCGCGGCGGCGCAACTGCAATCCCCCGACGCTTGCGTACAACTGGACGCCCTTGTTCCGGGCGCCAAGTTCGTATTCGACTTGCCCGACCTCCGGCTGGACGCCAGCATCCCGCAGGCCTACATGGGCCAGATGCCGCGCGGCTACGTCAACCCGGCCTCATGGGACGCCGGCGTGCCGGCGGCCCTGCTCAATTACAACTTCAACACGTATCACACCGCCAGCGCCGGACAAGACCAAACCAGCACCTACCTGGGGCTGCGCGCCGGCATGAACGTGGGCCATTGGCTGCTGCGGCAGGACAGCACGGTAACCTGGCTGTCGGGTGCCGGAACGCCGGGGCAGCGCCATTGGCAGAACATCGACGCTTACGCGCAACGGGCGATTCCCAGGCTGCGGGCGAACCTCACCCTCGGCGACAGCTTCACCGATGGCGCCGTGTTCGACAGTTTCGGAATTCGCGGCGTGCAACTGGCTACCAACGACCAGATGTTGCCGCAGTCACTGCGCGGCTATGCGCCGATGGTGCACGGTGTGGCCGACAGCAACGCCAAGGTGACGGTCTACCAGAACGGCATCCAGATATACCAGACCACCGTGGCGCCCGGCCCGTTCGTGATCAACGATCTCTACCCCACCGGCTACGGCGGCGACTTGGCGGTGACGGTGACCGAGGCCGACGGTCGCCAGCACAGTTTTTCGGTCCCGTATGCGTCCGTCGCGCAGCTGCAGCGCGCTGGTGTCACGCGCTTCGACATCGCGGCAGGCCAATTGCGCGACAACTTCCTGCACGACAAGCCGGGCGTGTTCGAGGCGACGGCGCAACACGGGTTCAACAACTTCTTCACCGGCTATGCGGGTGTGCAGGGTTCGAAAGGCTACGCGGCGGCGCTGGTCGGCGGCGCGTTCAATACACGCTTCGGCGCCGTGGCCTTGGACTTGACGCAATCGCACGCCAGCATTCCGGGTTACGGCACCCACAACGGCCAGAGTTTTCGCATCACCTACAGCAAGATCATCCCGGATACCAACACATCGCTGACGGTCGCAGCCTACCGTTATTCCACCAGCGGCTTCATGAGTCTGCAGAACGCCGCCTACGCGCGCGATTACGTCCGCCGCGGACTGGATGCGCTGCAGTACCTGTCGTCCAACATTCCGATGATCGACGGCGTGCCGGAATTGAGCCTGCTCACGGCCGCCCAGCGCGCAGCATTGGCCGGCACCGCGTATAACGGCGACAACCTGTTCACGCCGCAGGGCCTGCTGCAGCAAAAGGATCGCTTCAGTCTCACGCTCAGCCAACGGCTTGGCGATCGCGGCGGTTCGCTTTACGCCAATGCCTCCATCAATGATTACTGGAACCAGCGTGGGCGCGATACCCAGTTCCAGATGGGCTACAACAATCGGTTCGGGCGACTGTCGTACGGCATTTCGGTCAGCCGCGGCCGTACCCAGTTCGGCGGTTACGACAACCAGGTGTTCGTGAATGCCAGCCTGCCGATCGGCCGCGGCGCGCACACGCCCAACCTGTCGCTCAACATCAACCATGGTGACGAGATCGGCACCCAGGAGCAGGCGATGCTCAGCGGCAGCGCCGGCGCATGGAACCAGTTCACCTACGGAGCCACGGCTTCGCACGGCGGCAATGGAACCGGCAACACCGTTAGCGTGAACACTGGCTACAACAGTCCGTACGCGGTGCTCAGCGCCAGCGCCGGCAAGGGTGGTGGCTATTCGCAGGAATCCTTCGGCGCCAGCGGTGCAGTCGTTGCGCACCCCGGCGGCGTGACCTTCGGCCAACCGACCAGCGACACCGTGGCCATCGTGCACGCACCCGGTGCAGCCGGTGCGCACGTCCTCAACGCACCCGGCGTCATGGTTGATCATTTCGGCTACGCGCTCGTTCCGTATCTCACGCCTTACCAACTCGACACCATCCGGATCGACCCGCAAGGCCTGCCGCTGGGCGTGCAACTGGGCGCGACCAGCGCGCAGGTCGCGCCCTACCAAGGCGCCGTCGTCATGGTGGATTTCAAGAGCAAGGCCGAACGCGCACTGATCGCACGCATCGACATGGCCGATGGCAAGCCGGCGCCATTCGGTGCCGAAGTATTCAATGCCAAGGGCGAACCGCTCGGCGTGGTCGGCCAGGCCGGCCTTGCCCTGCTGCGCGGCGTGGGTGACAGCGGCACACTGAACGTGAACTGGCAGGACACTCAAGGTACCGCGCGGTCCTGTGCATTCGCCTATGCCGTCCCGGAATCGGGCAAGCCCGCGCAAGCACAACCCCCGCTGGCCGTCACCTGTCGCGCGCGTGTTGCGGCGGCCACGACACAAACCAGGGCCATGCCATGAAGACACGCCTCGACGTGCATTCAATGATCGTGCGGATGTGCCAACGCTGTGCGCAACCCGCCCGCACCGCGTCACAAGGTCACGCCATGAATCCGGCAGCTGGGTCGAATCGTGCGGAGGCTTTCCTTCGGATTCGCCATCTCGTCCTGGCCGCGATGGCGTTGACGATCATAGTCATGTCTGGCCCGGTTTTCGCAGACAACAACACGTGCAGTTCGAACAGCAAATCCGGCGGCACCGTCACGTTCACGCTGCCCAGCGAAATCGTGGTCCCGCAGAACGGCGCCACCAGCGGCCCGTTGTGGACGTCGCCAGCGGTCACGCCGGTCAACCCACCCACTTTCTCTTCCTGTGGCACCAATGTTCCGAATGGCCTTGAAAACGCAACCTGGGGTGGGACCAGCGCCGGCGACAATACGCTGTATCCCACCAGCGTGTCCTGGTTGTCATACCGGATATTGCAATCGGGGAACGCGCTGTTGCCGTTTGGCTCTCAACCGTCCCCGTCCAGCGTCGGCGCCATCAATGCCCAAATCAGCTCGCCCTTCCAATTGCAGCTCGTGATCACCGGCCCGATTCCCAGCGGCAACCAGACATTGCCCACCGGCCAACTGGTACGGTGGGATTTCATGTTGGGTGGCGGAGCAATCTTTACCGTCGAGACGTTCAGTATTGGCGGATCCGGTGCGATCAACATCATCCAGCCATGTGTCATCGCGGTCGACCCCACCACGGTGACGCTGCCGACCGTGGCAACCTCGGCATTTGCCGGGGCTGGCTCAACCAGGGGCACCACACCATTCCAGATCAATCTGACCAACTGCCCGACAGGCAATCAGCTCAGCATCACGCTCAACACCAGCAACCCGCAGCCCGGCACGACAAGCGTCGTCCAGAATACCGCCGCGACAAGTCCGGCGACGGGCGTAGGCGTTCAGTTGCTGGACGGCACCGGCAATCCGATCACTTTCGGCAGCGCGATCCCGGAAGGATCCATTCCAGGCGCAACGGTCAATCTTCCGTTCGCCGCGCGCTACTATCAAACCAACGCTGCAGTGACGGCTGGCACGGTCACCGCGGTCGCGACCTATACGCTGACTTATCAGTAAAGCCAGGAGGCTAGGCTGGGCCACCGCGCGCCAGCTTCGCCAGCGGCTTGCCGGATGCGTCGAGCAGGACGAGACTGCCGCCGCTGCGCTGAATGCGCGCGGTGTGTTGCAGCGCATCCAGCACGCCACGTTCCACTTGCATTGCGCCGGCGGGCGTCATGCAAGCCATCTTGGTGGACATGGTCTGGCCGAACGTCGCGCTTCCGTCCGCCGCGATTTCAAAGGACGCGCCGTAGGCGTTGCACCCGGTCCGGCCTGATGCGCGGCCGCCGCGCAAACGCAACGTCGCATTCACGCCTTTCGGCACCGCGGCTCCGTTCACTTCGACGAAGCGCCATTCGGTGCCGTCGAGATTCGCCTGGGCCGCCGCCGATGCAGCAGCAGAAGCGGCCGGCGGCGGTGCCGGATCGCGCGCGGCCTGCGCGGCGCAGCCGGTGACGGCCAACGCCGCCACCAACATCACGGGGATTGGACGCATGGCAGTCTCCTCGTGGGGTTCGCACCAACCCTACGCCGGACAGCCTGAATCAAGGTCGTGCGGCATCCGCATCGATCAGGCTGGCGCGCAACGCATGACCGCCTCGCATTCGAGCGTCGGCGCGTTCGACCAACCGTCCATCGACCACGTCGATGTGCCTCGTGAAAGCAGCGTTTTCCACGGCGCAATCGGGCAGATGCAAATGGCTCGCGGTACCGACGCCGGTCACGACGTAGCCATCGAGATCAAGCGGCTTGCCCGGCGCGACGCGATCTTTCAAATACGCTTCCAGCGCCTTGCGTTCGCCCGTGCGCCCGACCTCGCGCAGTTTCTTCGGCACCACGATCCAGGCACGGCCATCCGCATGCCAGCTCAGCAAACGCGCATCGCCGTTTGCTTCCACAAGCAGCGCGCTGTCCTGATCCACGCCCAGTCCGGTGACCGCAGCGGTGTGATGATCCTTCGCCACGCGCGCGACGAACGCGAGCAACCGACCCAGGCGGTCGCGCTGCGCAAAATGCGTATCGGTGATGATGCCCCGCAGCGATGCCAGAGTAACGAAGTGATCCACCAGCGTCACCGCCGATCCCGCGGGATCGCGCAATGCCTCGGGCGACGTGATGCTGCCACCGTCCATCGCGCCATAACCCCACTCACCCAGGATCGCGAGTCCCGCGCTGGTGCCGCCGAGGGGTTTGCCCGCGCGCACGTGCGCGTTGATCAACGCGTTCAGCGGCGTGCCTTTCCAGAAACGGACGTAGTTGGACTGGTCGCCACCGGCAATGAAGATGCCGTCGGCTTGTTTCACGATCGCCAGCACGCGCGGATCGCTGGCGGGTGCGCGCGCATGGAATATCAATGTCTGTACCGACGCGACACCGCCGACATCGCGATAGATCCAGTTCTGCAATTCGGCGTCACCCGACGCACGCAGGATCACGATGTGGCCGTGCCCCGCCTGCGCCGCGAACCATTCGAATGCTTTTTCAATCTCGCGGCCGCCGCCCATCAGCAGCAATCCAGGCGAAGTCTCGCCCGGCGTTTTCGCCGCAACGTCGCCGACGGAAAAATGCTCGTAACCCGCGGCTTTTCCCTGCGCCACCGCAACACCCGCCGAGCACGGCAACACCATGCACACCAATAGCAATCCCAACCAGCCACGCCGCGTTCGAAGTTTCACACCCGCTCCTCCGTAATCGCCGGACGCAACGCCGCGACCGCCCTTCGGCGACCGCGGGCGCGCCCCTCGTGCCAAACAACTGCGACGAAACGGCACCGGGTTTCCCCCATGCCTTCAGGCACCCCCTGCGCTACCGCGGGCTGCGCTATCTTCGCGGAATGGGGAGCGCAGTCGACGACTGGTTTGTAAGCGAAGTGCTTGTGCACGAACAGGCGCTGATGCGTTTCCTGCACCGCAACTGGCGCGACCACGACGAAGTGCCCGACCTCCGCCAGGAGGTCTACGTGCGTGTTTACGAGGCGGCCACGCGCCGGGTGCCCGACTCCCCGAAATCCTTCCTGTTCGCCACGGCGCGCAACCTGCTGGTGGACCGCGTGCGCCACCAGCGCATCGTGCCCATCACGGCGGTGGGTGATATCGAGCAGTTGCACGTCATGCAAGATGAGCTGGAACCGGGCCGCTGGCTGGGCGGCCGCGAGGCACTCGCGCGACTGGCGCGCGCGCTCGATCGCCTTCCGGACAGGTGCCGCGAGGTGGTCTGGCTGCGACGCATCGAGGACCTTCCGCAAAAGGAAATCGCGCGCCGGCTCGGCATCAGCGAAAAGACCGTCGAAAAACACATCGCCAAGGGATCACGCATGCTGGCGAATCATTTCCACGGAGGGTCGGATACGAACGCCGCGCCCGGCAAGGCGCGGCGCGAGCGCGCTTGGCTGAGCAAATCGACATGACGGACAATCATCGACAAATCGAGCGCGACGCCGCGCTGTGGCTGGCCCGGCGCGATGCCGGCGGCTGGAGCGACCGGCAGCAAGCCGCGTTGGATGCGTGGCTGGCCGGGAACGTGGCGCACCGCGTGGCTTTCCTGCGCCTCGAAGCAGCATGGGACGAAGCCGCGCGCTTGAAGACGTTTGCCGCGGGCGACGTGGCCGGGCGTATTCCCGCGCGCGGTGAATGGGCGTGTTCACCTTACTTCGCGCCATCCATCAATAGCGAAAGGGCGGTCATGCGTGACCGTCGCGCCGCTTCGCACAAACGCCGCCGCTGGCCCGCGTTCGCGGGCATCGCCGCAAGCCTGCTGGTCGCCGCTGCCGTCGCGGGTGGTTTCGTCTGGCGCGACTACACGCACGTCGATCGTGCTGCATGGAAAACCGCAATGGGGGCGCGCGAGGTCGTGCATTTGCCGGACGGGTCCACCGCCACGCTGGGCAGTGAAACCGATGTGCGCATGGCCTTTTCGCGCGGCGAGCGCGATCTCGAACTCACCCGCGGCGAAGCCTTCTTCGATGTCGCCCACGATGCCGTGCGGCCGTTCGTGGTGCGCGCGAACGGCTACCGCGTGACCGCGGTCGGCACACGCTTCGACGTGCGCCGCGACGCGGGCCAACTGCGCGTGGTGGTGACGCGTGGCCTGGTGCGGCTGCAATCTGCGCACGATCCCGCCAAGCCGCCGGCGATGCTGCCCGCGGGCAGCATTGCAACGGTTGCCGGCGATGACGTTGCGATCAGCCAGGTGAGCATGGACGAAGCGAGGGAAGCGCTGAGCTGGCGCAACGGTTTCGTGGTTTTCCATCGCACGCCGCTGGCCGAAGCGGTACGGGAATTCAACCGCTACAACACGCGCCAGATCGTGATCGCGGATTCGTCGCTGGATGGCTTGCGCGTTGGCGGCAACTTCAAGCTCGACAACAGCGATGCGTTCGTGCGGCTGATGCAGGCGGTTTTCCCGGTGCAGGCCGAACTACGCGACCGAGAGATCGTGCTGACGCGCAAGTCCCGGGCGCACACGGCCCATTGAGGCATTGAGGCGCCCATCGCGGCACGGAGGAGGGATCGGCCGCGCTGGTTCGTCTTGTTTGAAAAGGCGCCCCGATCGGCGCCATCCGGGAGGGGAGTATGTTCAAACCGTTCATCCGCGGCCTGCTGGCGCTTGCGTGCACGTTGCCGGCGTTTGCCCTGGCCCAGCAGCAGACGGCCGAGATCGATATCCCGGCCGGGAGCCTCGTCAGTGGACTGGATACGCTGGCGCGCCAGACCGGCGTGCAGTTCGTGTACAGCGCCGACCAGCTGGCGGGGCTCGATACCCACGGGGCGCACGGCAACCTGTCCGCGCAGCAGGCGCTGGCCGATCTGCTCGCCGGCACCGGTTACCACGCACGTCGCGACGCTTCCGGCGCAGTGGTGATCGTGAAGGACACAGCCAAGCCATCCGCACCGCCGCCGAGCACGCCGGCACGAAGCTCCGCGCCGCCGCCCAAAACCCTGCAGGAAGTCGTGGTGACCGGTTCGCGCATCCCGCGCTCGCAGATCGAGGGCCCCGCGCCGGTGGTGACCATCACCGCACAGGACATCCAGCGGCGCGGCTTCACGGATGTGCCGGACCTCATGACGTCCTTGACCCAGAACCTGGGTGCACTCGACAACAATCAGTACACCAACGGTTTCTCGCCCGGCGCGCAGGCGGTGGACCTGCGCGGGCTTGGTCCCAACCACACGCTGGTGCTGGTGAACGGCCGGCGCATCGCCGACTACCCCCAGGCCTACGGCGGCAACAGCAACTTCACCGACATCTCCAACATCCCGACCTCGCTGATCGAGCGCGTGGAAATCCTCAGCGGCAGCGCCTCCGCGGTGTACGGCTCGGACGCTATCTCCGGCGTCATCAACTTCATCCTGAAGAAGAAGGCCGACGGCACCACCATCGACTACCGTGCCGGCGGCACCCAGCATGGCGGCGGCGCATCGCAACGGCTGGACATCACCAGCGGGTTCTCCAAGGGCAAGTTCGATGCCGTGTTCGGCCTCGAACTGGTCGACAAGCACCCGCTGTGGGCCTTCCAGCGCAGCTATACCGACTCGCGCCTCGACAGCCCGATCACCCCGTCGCGCAACTATCCGAGCCAGGTGTGGGTGCGCTCGGACATCGACGATGATTACCTCGACCCCGGCAAGGCAACCTGCGATGCGCTGGCGGGCTACGACCAGGGCAGCATCATCTACGCACACCGCAGGAACTACGGCTACTACTGCGGCAGCAACGCCGACGTAGCCTACGGCACGCTCGAGAACGGGCGCAAGATGGCCAACTTCTTCGGTTCGGCCACCTACCATTTCAACGGCTACACTGACGTCTACCTCGACGTGCTGGCCGGCACCTCGCATCAGGACAGCTACAACACGCCGCTGCAGTGGTACAACTGCGAGCCCTTGAACGGCGACTGCACCGACACGCCGTTCTACAACACCACGACCGGCCAGGTCGAACAATGGGGCCGCCGCTATTTCACGATCGAGGAAAATGGCGGCTTCAAGCCAGGCATGATCCGCAACATCGGCAACAGCATCTCGCTCAACACTGGCATCAAGGGCACGCTGGGCGCCGACAGCGACTGGAACTACGAGGCCAATTTCGAGCACGCGCAGAACAAGGTGCTGGAAAAGTGGCCGGCGCTGATCGCCGCCAAGGCGCAGGCGCTGTATCTCGGGCCCTCGACCGGCAGTTACACCGACAGCGACGGCAACACCTTCCCGATGTTCAACGCGCCAGTCAGCCGCCTGTACACGCCGCTGACCGTGGCGCAGTTCCGTTCGATCACCCAGGATTCGGTCGACCACGACAAGGCGCGCGCCGAGAACTGGTCGCTTACCCTGACCAACACCAACCTGTTCAAGCTGCCTGCCGGTCCGGTCGGCTTCGCGGGCATTGCCGAATACGGCAACCAGTACTTTGGGCAGATCGCCGATCCGATGTCGCTGGACGGCAGCTACTACGGCCTCCACAACACCACCTCGGTGGGATCGCGCAGCCACGCCGCGGCTGGTTACGAGTTCAGCGTTCCGGTGTTTTCCAAACTGACCGTGACCACCGCGGGCCGTTACGACCGCTACAGCTACGGCGATACCGATGCCGGCAAGTTCACCTACGCGCTGGGCATCGAATACCGCCCATTCCAGAGCCTGCTGCTGCGTGGGTCGTTGTCCACCGGCTTTCGTGCACCTGACTTGTCCTACCTGTACGCCGGCATGAGCGGATCGAGCTCCGGCGGCACGGACTACTACCAGTGCCGGGTCGCCAATCCCGCGCCAGGCTACGACTGCCTGGATGATTCCGATTTCGACGCCAGCTACAACGGCCGCAGCCACGGCAGCACCACGCTGAAGGACGAAACCAGCAAGTCGTTCACCTACGGCTTCGTGTTCGCGCCATCTCCGAACTTCGACGTCAGTGCCGACTACTACCGCATCAAGCTCAACAACGAGGTCGAATACCAGAGCAGCGACGAGATCCTGCGTCGCGAGGCGGACTGCCGGCTCGGCAAGGATGCCAACGGCAACCCCGTGAATGGCAGTTCCGTGTATTGCCAGCAGGTCGAAAGCCAGGTGGTGCGCAACGCACCGAACGCGCCCTACAACCCCAACGGGATCACCTCGGTGCTGGTGCTTCCGATCAATGCCGCGATCGACCAGACTTCGGGCGTCGACCTCAACGCCCACTACCGCCTGAACACGTCGCGCGTCGGCACCTTCGATTTCAACTTCGGCGCGACCTACGTGATCATGCACAAGACGCAGTTGAGCATCGACTCACCGGTCGACAACCAGCTGACCGATCTTTACTACTACCTGATTCCGCGCACCAAGGCCAACGCCTCGGTGACCTGGAACTTCAGGGATTTCACCACCACGCTGTACGGCTCGCGCCTCGGCGGCATCCCCAACTATGACGGCACCCAGCGCATGGGCCCGACCTTCCTGTACAACCTGACCATGGGCTACAGGGTCGCGCCCGGCATCAACGTGTCGATGGTGGTCGACAATCTGTTCGACTCGCGTCCACCGCGCGACACCACCTGGACCAGCTACCCGTACTACTCGCGCAACTGGTTCAGTGCGGTCGGGCGCGCGTACTTCGTGGAGATGAACCTGAAGTTCGGCGGCAAGGACGGCATGTGAGCCGGCATTGCCGGTAACCCGCTACCGATCCCTCTCTCTTCTGGAGAGGGATCCATCCAGCGCCGCCTGGGCATCAGACATTGAACAGGAAATGCAACACGTCGCCTTCCTGCACGACGTAATCCCTGCCTTCCTTGCGCAACCGTCCGGCCTCACGCGCACCTGATTCCCCGCGGTACCGGATGTAATCGTCGAACGACACCGTTTCCGCGCGGATGAAACCCTTCTCGAAATCGGTATGGATCACGCCCGCGGCCTGCGGCGCGGTGGCACCACGCTTGACCGTCCACGCACGCACTTCCTTTTCGCCCGCGGTGAAATAGGTTTGCAGGCCGAGCAGCGTGTAGGCGGCACGGGCGACGCGATCGAGACCGGGCTCGGACAATCCCATCGAAGCGAGGAACTCGCCGCGGTCGGCTTCGTCGAGCTGCGCCAGCTCTTCCTCGATCGCCGCGCACACCGGAACCACCATCGCGCCTTCGGACTCCGCGCGCTGGCGCACCACGTCCAGGTACGGATTGTTCTCGAAACCGTCCTCGCGCACGTTGGCGACGTACATCAGCGGCTTCATGGTGAGCAGGAACAGGTCGCGGATCGCGGCGCGCTCTTCGTCGTCCAGCGCCACCGAACGCGCGGATTGGCCCCCATTCAATGCAGTGTGCAGTTTCTCCAGCACCGGGCGCCTGGCCATCGCGTCCTTGTCGTTGGCCTTGGCGGCCTTTTCCGCACGCGCCAATGCCTTGTCCACGGATTCGAGATCGGCCAAGCCCAATTCCGTGCCGATGGTTTCGATGTCGGCGATCGGGTCGATCTTGCCCGCGACGTGCACGATGTCGGGATGCTCGAAGCAGCGCACCACGTGCGCGATGGCATCGACCTCGCGGATGTGCGCGAGGAACTTGTTGCCGAGACCTTCACCCTGCGACGCGCCCGCGACGAGACCCGCGATGTCCACGAATTCGACCGAGGCCGGGATGATCTTCTGCGGATGCACGATGTCCGCGAGTTGCTGCAGGCGCGGATCGGGCACCGGTACCACGCCGACGTTTGGATCAATGGTGCAGAACGGAAAATTCGCCGCGGCGATGCCCGCCTTGGTGAGCGCGTTGAAAAGCGTCGACTTGCCGACATTGGGCAGGCCGACGATGCCGCATTGGATTGCCATTGAAGCTCCGTAAAGGGTAAAGAGTCAGTCGGCCGCTCCGCGGCCTGGAAAGAGTAAGAGCAAGAGCGGGCGGTTCTCCTGACCATTCGCAGCGCCGCAGGCGCGACTTTCAGCGAGCACAGCGAGCGACTTACTCACGCGCTTCGCGCGTATTCAACCGCTTCATCGCCTCGTTGAAATCACCCGCGACGATGAGCGGCAACACATTCAGCGCGTGCGTGATCGCATCCAGCATCAGATCCTCATCCACCGCGGAAGGATTGCCGAGTACCCAGGGCGTCACGCGATCGCGGTCGCCCGGATGGCCGATGCCGATGCGCAGGCGGTGGAACTTTCCGTGCCCGAGCTGCGCGATGACGTCGCGCACGCCGTTCTGGCCGCCGTGCCCGCCATCGAATTTCAGGCGCGCCGTGCCGGGCGGCAGATCCAGGTCGTCGTGCACCACCAGCAATTCTTCGGGTGCGAGTTTCCAATAGTTGAGCGCCGCGACGACCGCGCGGCCGCTCTCGTTCATGAAGGTGCCGGGTTTGATCACGCGCACCTGCTCGCCACCGATCGGCAGGCGACAGGTTTCGGCGCGCAGCCGATTCTCGAAACCGAATCGCTGCCCCTCGCCCGTCGCCAGCACGTCGGCGAACCAGAAGCCGGCGTTGTGGCGATTGCGCAGGTATTCGGGTCCGGGATTGCCCAGACCAGCGATCAGACGAATGCCGGGCATGACCTTACCTCGTCATTCCCGCGCAAGCGGGAATCCAGTGACCTTGCTGCAATACGCCCAGTCAAAGGCACTGGATTGACTCGCGCCAGCCATGGCGCTCGCCCTTCGGGCCACCTTCGGTGTTCGCGTTTGCAGTCCTGCAAACGCAGTCGGATCGCCGCTTGCGCGGCGTCCGGGACGACGACAGGGGTGTTCGCATGAGCCCCTTGCTTCTCTTACTTCTTCTCGGCCGGCTTCTTGTCGCCGGCGGCAGCAGGTGCCGCGGCCTTGGCGGCATCGCCAGCCGGGACGGCGGCCGGAGCCGCACCCTCGGCCGCAGCCGCGCCCTCGGCGGCCGCAGGCACTTCCTCGACTTCCTCGCGAACGGCCTGCGCGGACACGACGGTGTGGTCGTATTCCTTGCCGAGCTTCAGCTCAGGGATTTCAACGCCAGCCGGAAGCTTGAGGTCGGACAAATGCAGCACGTCGCCCAGCGCCAGCTCGCCAAGGTCGAGGTCGAGATGCTCCGGCAGATCCTTCGGCAGGCACGAAATTTCGACTTCGTTGATGTTGTGCGAGATGACCACGCCGGAAGTCTTGGCGGCCGGCGATTTTTCCTTGTTGAGGAAGCGGATCGACACGTACACGCGCACCGGCTTGGATTCGTCCACGCGCAGGAAGTCGAGGTGCAGCAGTTGCGGCTTCACCGGATGCTTCTGCACGTCACGCAGCAGCACCTTCTGGCGGTTGCCTTCGACCAGCAGGTCGAGGATCGCCGAAGAGAACCACTCGTTGCGCGCGGCCAGCGAGAGTTTCAGATGATCGAACTGGATGTTTTCCGCAGCCTGGCCCGCGCCGTAGATGACAGCGGGAACCTTGCCGTCGCGACGCAGGCGGCGGCTCGCACCTTTGCCCTGGTCGGCGCGACGTTCGGCCGTGATTTCGTGGATGGTTGCCATTGTTTTCTACCTTTGGTTGCATGAATCCGCCTCGCGGCGGATGAAAACTCTCCCGCGACCAGGAGAGTGGTTGAAACGTGAAATCGCTCGCTGCGCGAGCTGTAAAAAGTAAAGTCGCTCACTGCGTTCGCTGCAAAGAGAAAGTGCCGGCACTGCTCAGCTCCTGCTCTTTACGTTTTACAGCCCTGCACAGCAGGGCGACTTTACTCTTGTTGCCTGTTCAATCCACGTACAACGAACTGACCGATTCGCCGTACGCCATGCGGCGCACCGTTTCGGCCAGCAACTGTGCGACGGACAACTGGCGGATCTTGCCGCACGCGGCGCCTTCGGCGCTCAGCGGGATGGTGTCGGTCACCACCAGTTCGTCCATCTGCGATTGTTCGATGTTGCGTACCGCCGGCCCCGACAACACCGCGTGGGTGCAGTACGCGACCACTTCCTTCGCGCCACGGTCCTTCAACGCCCTCGCCGCGGCACACAAGGTGCCGGCCGTGTCGACGATGTCGTCCACCAGCACGCAGGTCTTGCCGACCACGTCGCCGATGATGTTCATCACCGTCGCCTCGTTCGGGCGCGGACGGCGCTTGTCGATGATCGCCAGATCGGCGTCATCCAATCGCTTCGCGACTGCACGCGCACGCACCACGCCGCCGACGTCGGGGCTGACCACCGTCACGCCCTCGGTGCCGTGCTTGCGCCAGATGTCGGCCAGCAGCACCGGCGAGGCATACACGTTGTCCAGCGGCGCCTCGAAGAAACCCTGAATCTGGTCGGCGTGGATGTCCACCGTCAGCACGCGATCGGTGCCGACCGCATCGATCAACTGCGCGGCGACTTTCGCGGTGATCGGTACCCGGGCCGCGCGCAACCGGCGATCCTGGCGCGCATAGCCGAAATACGGGATCACGGCGGTGACACTGGCCGCCGAAGCGCGCTTCAGCGCGTCCACCAGCACCAGCAGCTCCATCAAATTCTCGGCGGATGGCGCGCAGGTGGACTGCATCACGAACACGTCCTGGTTGCGGACGTTCTCGTCGATCTCGACCTGCACCTCGCCATCCGAGAACTTGCCGACCACGGCCTTGCCCAGCGGCTCGCCGAGCGTGTGCGCGACGTCCTCCGCCAGCTTGCGATTGGCATTGCCAGAGAACAGCATCAAGTTGGATGTGTTGTGCATGCCCTGCGCCTTCGTTCGCATCCCGGTCGGTGGCTGGGGCGGCAGGATTCGAACCTGCGAATGCCGGGATCAAAACCCGGTGCCTTACCACTTGGCGACGCCCCACCATGAGCTAGTTGGGTTTCTGCCCAATCCGCATTGAAAATGGTCGCAGCCAAGCTGCGCCACATTTTCCGCAACAGCCAAGCACGAGAGGCCGGACGCCGGTCGCGCGCGCTGAAAAGCCGCCTATTGTCGTGGCCGGCGCAATCCTTGTCAATTCAGGCGGTTGCCGGCCGTGCCGCTCGAATTCCGTTCCTCCCGAGAGTAGCTTCGAAGGGGCGGAGTCGAAGGACAAGGCGTTTCGACTCCGTTCGCTCCGCTCACGCAGCCTGCCCGAGCTTGGCGAAGGGCTCGACGCGAACGGGATTGCTCTACTGTGACACCGGTGCATCCCACTTTTCGATCAACACCCGCACCGTATACGGATCACGGCTGGCATAGACCTTGCGCGGCAGCGGCGGATTGCGTTCCGAATACCAGTCGCGGTAATCGACGTGCCAGCCATCCTGATCCAGCGTCGTCGGCAGGCCGTTGACACCGAATGTCAGGACCGCGGGACGGCCGGGGGCGCGCAGGCCGCGCACCCACCAGGCGAGGTCCGCGACCGGCACGTCCCAACCAAATTCCGCGTTCAGCACGTCGCCCGCACTGCGGCCGGCCAGCGCCTGCTTGCCCATGCCGGTGAGCACGGCGCCGTTCGGGCCGCCATTCAACTGCACACTTTTGCCGGTAATGGGCGCGCGCAACGTGAATTGGTATTGCTGGCCATCCTGCTGCCAGCCCAGGCTGCCGCTGCCGCCATGTTGGCCATCCGAAGCGGCGAAGCGCCCGTCGAGACCCCACGATTGCTGGGCACCGAGCGCCTGCTCGCGCGCCGCCTGCGCGGCAAGTTGCTTCACGGTGCCGGGATTGCGCACCGCCACCGGCGCACACGCGGCCAAAAACAAACTGCCTGCCCCGATGACCACCCACGCACGCAACCCGCGCAGCAGGCTATTCGGCCGTTCCATCATGGATGCAGCTTCCGTTCGATCTTCTTCAACGCCGGGTTGTGCGGATCGAGCTTGCGCACCTTGCCCAGCACTTCGCGCGCGCTGTCGTGTTGTCCGAGCTTCCAAAGCACCTCTCCCAGATGCACGCCGATGTCGGGATCCTGCTGCCGGCCCCAGGCACGCTGCAGGTAGGTTTCGGCCTGACCGAGGTTGCCGAGGCGATATTGCAGCCAGCCCCACGAATCCATGATCGCCGCCGCGTCGGGCTTGGCCGCGAGCGCCTTGCGCAAAAGTTGCGTCGCCTCCGGAAGGTCGCGATCCGTATCGGCGAGCGTGAAGCCGAGTGCATTCATCGCCTCGACATTGTCCGGGTTTTGCGCCAGCACCTTGCGGAAATCCGCCAACGCGGCATCGGTGTCGCCGGCATTGGCTTCCTCGATGCCGCGGTCGTAAATCAATGCCGGATCATCCGGCAACGCCGCGAGACCGCGATTGTAGGTGTCGATCGCCTCGGCGTGCTTACCGTCTTGCGCGTACATCTGCGCATCCAGCTCGTAAGCGGTGCGGAGCGATTCGGGATCGTCGGCGTAATCCTGCTGAAGCTGCACCGCCAGCGCGTGCGCCTGTTCACCCTGCCCCGCCTTGTCCAGCAACACCGCGCTGCGCAGCTGCGCGTCGAAAGCGTGCTGGCTGTCGGGATCGACCTGACCGTACCACTTGAGCGCCTGTTCGTCGTGATGCAGCAATTCCGCCAACTGGCCGAGCAGGAACGCGTTGTCGAGCTGCTGCGATTCGGGCGCGTGCTGCAAGCCGGCATAAAGCTGGCGCAATGCGCCTTCATTCTTCGCGCGCGCGGCGATGGCAACGCGCGCCGACCAGGTCGCCGATGTCTGGGGTCCGCGCGCCAACGCCTGCAGCGCATAATCGTACTTGCCTGCATCAGCCAGCAGCGTTGCGTAACCAAGACGCAGGCCCGTATTCTTCGGGTGCGCGGCCAGGCCCTTGCGGTACAAGGCGAGCGCGCCGTCGCGATCCCCTGCCGATGCCCGCAGGCTGGCGGCCCACGCGATGGCGTCGGTGTCGTCGAAGCGTTGCACGGCCGCATCCGCGAGCTTGCGCGCGAACGCATGCCGGCCGAGATGCTCGCCCAACTGGCTCAAGGCCACCCACACGCTTTCATCGGCGGGCAACTTGTCGGGCGTCGCAAGATCTTCCAGCACGCGCCCCGCCAACGCGCTGTCGCGCGCGCTCAGCAACGACGCCGCAAAGGTTTTCCAGTCTTCGACCTTGCCGGATGCCAGCACGCTGCGGAACTGCCGCTCCGCGTCCGCGCGATCGCCGCGCGACATCGCGAGTTGCCCCCGCGCCATGGCCAGATCGTGCGCGTTCGCGCCCAACTCCTGATTGCGATCCAGCATCCGCTGTGCCGCATTGGCGTCGTGCGTCACCAGCGCCAATTGCAGCGCGCGCTTCGCAATCGCCGGATCGTTCGAAATCTGCGCGGCCTCGACGTAGTCGGCGGTCGCCTTCGCGGCATCGCCGCCCTGCAGCGCGAATTCGGCCGCAATCAGCAACGCCGAAGCCTTGCCGTTCGCGCTTTCCGCCGGAAGATCGAGCGTAGCCAGCGGCTGCTTCGCGCCCATGTGTGACGCGCCTCGCACGGGCGCCTGCGCGCAACCGGCGGCCAGTGCCGCAACCGCGAGAATCAGGGCAAACGCGCTAAAATGAAGCCAGGACGGCTTCATTCCGACCAGCATACGGACGTGCGTCGAGCCGGCATCCAGCTTCTTGTACTTGTCAGGTTGAATCCGCACACTCCGCACCGGGTTCCGGTCCTCGTTCGTCTTGCTGCCATGCGACAGCTTAGCCTGTCGCCGCCCTTTATCCGTTAACGCCATGCCGCTGATCGCACTCGGCCTCAACCACCTCACCGCGCCGGTCGCGCTGCGCGAACGGGTGGCCATCGACACCGATGACACGCCGCCGGCGCTCGCGGACCTGGCCGCGCAACCGGGCGTCGAGGAGGCCCTGATCCTGTCGACCTGCAATCGCACGGAGCTGTATTGCAGCGTCCGCGAAGGCGCTGAGCACGCACCGGAGCACTGGCTGCACGCCCGCTATCAAATGACCGCGGGCCGGCTGGACGAGTTCCTGTATCGGCACACCGACGACGAAGCCGTTCGGCACGTGTTCCGGGTCGCGACCGGCCTGGACTCCATGGTGCTGGGCGAACCGCAGATCCTCGGGCAGGTGAAGGATGCGTGGCGCGCGGCGCGCTCGGCGCACACGCTGCACGCGCCGATGGACCGCCTGCTGCAGAACGCCTTCGCGGTGGCCAAGCGCGTACGCACGGAAACCCGCATCGGCACCGGCCCGGTATCGATCGCGTTCACCGCGGTGCGTCTGGTGGAACAAGCGTTCGCGGACCTGCGCGAATCGTGCGTGCTGCTGATCGGCGCAGGCGACACCATCGAACTCGCGGTGCGGCACCTGATCGAGCGCGGCGTGAAGCGCCTGATCGTCGCCAACCGCACCATCGAAACCGCGCAGGCGCTGGTGAATCCCGTCGGCGGCTACGCGATCGCCTTGGCCGATTTGTCCAAACATGTCGCCGAAGCCGACATCGTGATTTCGGCCACCGCCAGTCGCGAACCGATCCTGGACGTGCCGATGTTGCAGCAGGCCTCGCAACAGCGCCGCCGCCGCCCGATGCTGCTGATCGATTTGGCGGTACCGCGCGACATCGACCCGGCCGCGGCTGCGTTGCCGGACGTGTTCCTGTACACCATCGACGATCTCCAGCAAACCATCGAAGGCGGCCGCCGCTCGCGCGAAGCCTCGGTGCGCGAAGCCGAAGCCATCATCGACCTGCAGGTGGAACGCTATCTCGCCTGGCGGCGCGGCGCCACGCTCGACCAGCCGCTGCGCGCCTACCGCGCCAGCGCCGAAGCCCAGCGCGACGAGGTGCTCGCGCGCGCACGCGAGATGCTGGCGGCCGGACGCGACCCCAACGACGCGCTCGATTACCTCGCCAACACCCTCACCGGGAAGTTGCTGCACAGCCCCAGCGTGCGGCTGCGCGAAGCCGCCGAGCACGGTGACCAGGTTCTGCTCGATGCCGCCACGCGCCTGTTCGACGCGGACGGGCACGACGCGTGAACCCGCACCTGCAGCGCCGCCTCGAACAATTGCTGGAGCGCCACCACGAGGTCGGCCTGCTGCTGGCCGAACCCGATGCAGCCGCCGATTCGAAGCGCTTCCGCGAACTTTCGCGCGAGTACGCGCAGGCGCATGAGCTGGCCGAAACCTTCGCGGCTGCGACGAAAAACACCGGCGAACTGACGCACGCACGCGCGATGCTGTCCGATCCCGACATGCGCGAACTTGCACGCGACGAGATCACGCGGCTGGAAGCGCGGGCGGCCGAACTCGATGAGCGCCTGCAGGCGCTGCTGATTCCGCATGATCCGCTGGATGACGCCAACTTGTTCCTCGAAGTGCGCGCGGGCACCGGAGGCGATGAAGCCGCGCTGTTCGCGGGCGACCTGCTGCGCATGTATTTGCGCTACGCCGAACGCCGCGGCTGGCGCACGGAACTCATGTCCGCGCACGAAGGCGAGCACGGTGGCTACAAGGAAGCCGTGGCGCGCGTCGAGGGCGAAGGCGCGTATGCGGCGCTGAAGTTCGAGTCGGGCACGCACCGCGTGCAGCGCGTGCCGGTCACCGAAGCCTCGGGCCGCATCCACACGTCGGCCGCGACGGTCGCGATCCTGCCCGAGCAGGAAGACATCACCGACATCGAGTTGCGCGACGCCGACCTGAAGGTCGATACCTTCCGCGCGTCGGGCGCGGGCGGCCAGCACGTCAACAAGACCGATTCGGCCATCCGCATCACGCATCTTCCGACCGGCATCGTGGTCGAATGCCAGGACGAACGCAGCCAGCACAAGAACCGTGCACGTGCGATGTCGCTGCTGAAGGCGCGCCTGCTCGACATGCAACGTGCCGAACAGGCGGCGACGCAGGCCGCCACGCGCAAGCTGCAGGTCGGTTCCGGCGATCGCAGCCAGCGCATCCGCACCTACAACTTCCCGCAGGGCCGGGTGACCGACCACCGCATCAACCTGACCCTGCACCAACTTCCGGAAATCCTTGACGGCGACCTCGGCGAACTGGTGGATGCGCTGGCGCGCGAGGCGCACGCCGAGGCGCTCACCCAGCTTGCGGAGCGCGCATGAGCAGCAAGACCGCATCCGCGCTCGTTGCGCGCGTGGTCGAGCAGCTGGAACGCGGCGACACCGCCGGCGCCGAAGCGCAGGCCCGCAAATTGCGCGAAACCGTTCCCGACGACGCCGAGCTCGCGCGCCTGCACGGCGTCGCGTTGCTGATGCTGGACCGCAACGCCGAAGCCTGCGCCGCGCTGCGCGAAGCGCTGGCCATCGAGCCTTCGAACATCGCGGTGCAAAGCAATCTCGCCAGCGCGTTGATGACAACCGGTGCGCCCGAGGAAGCCGTGGCGCTGCTGCAGAAGGCGGTTGTCATGCAGCCGGGCGATCCTGCGCTGCACAACAATCTTGCGAACGCTTTGCGCGCCGCCGGTGACGACGAACGCGCGCGCGAAGCCTACCTCGCAGCACTTGCGATTGCACCTGATCACTTCAGCTCGATCGTCAACCTCGCCGCCACCGAGTTGTCACTGGGCCGGACGGTGGACGCCGAAGCGCGGCTGCGCGGCGTGCTTGCGCGCCAACCGCATCCGCAAGCGCTGCTGTTGCTGGGCCACACCTTGAATCGCCAGCAGCGCTACGCCGAAGCGCAGGCGGTGTACCAGCAGGCCGCGCAACTCGCGCCGAACGCCGCGCAGTTTCCGTATCAGGCCGGCCTGATGGCGGACGAACAGCACCATTTCGGCGAAGCAGTGCAGCTTTACCACCGCGCCCTGCAGCTCGATCCCAACCTGCACCTCGCCGAAGGCCAGTTGCTGTTCGTACTGCGGCGCGAATGCGACTGGGCGGCCGCCGAGCCGCTCAGCCGCCGCATCAAGGCGCGCGCGCTGGACGGCTCCGGTTCCATCGATCCGTTCGTGTTTCTGGCCGAGGACGCCACCGCTGCCGAACAACTGGTGTGCGCCCGTGCGCGCGCCGCACGCGTGGAACACGACATCGAACCGTTGCGCCGGCATCTGAAGTTCGTGCATGCGCATCGCGATCGCGCGCGTCGCCTCAAAGCGGGTTTCGTTTCGGCGGGTTTCCACGCGCACGCCACCGCGCTGCTGACCGTCGAGATGTTCGAGCACATGGGCCGGCGCGACGACGTGGAAGTGCATCTGTTCGCGACGACGCCCGACGACGGCAGCGAAGTCCGCACGCGGCTGCGCAAGGCCGTGCATGCGTTCCACGACGTGACGCAACAGCCCGTCACCGCGATCGCACAACGTGTGCACGACGCGGCCATCGACGTGCTCATCGACATTGACGGGTGGTGCGCGGGTGGCGTGCCGGGCGCGTTCGCGCTGCGGCCCGCGCCCGTGCAGGCGGGTTGGCTCGCGTATCCCGGC
>Ga0207647_10000844_pt1 | contig 23765 bp, 24 predicted proteins | sample KBSCornC2_FD_184295 | JGI IMG/M metagenome (GOLD analysis project Ga0207647, IMG submission 184295) | Corn rhizosphere microbial communities from Kellogg Biological Station, Michigan, USA - C2 (SPAdes) (version 2) | ecosystem: Host-associated > Plants > Roots > Rhizosphere ... | reverse complement strand
CTACTGCCTTGCCGAGCCATGTCGGACAGCGCAGCGCCGCGCAGCCCGCGCCCGGGAGCGAGCATCGAGACGGCCTCAAGCAGGTTGGTTTTTCCGGCACCGTTCTCGCCAAACAGCAGCACGAAGCCCGAACCGGGCTCAATCGACGCCGAAGCGTAGGAGCGGAAGTCGGTCAGCGCGAGGCGCGAAACGGCGGCCATTATGGCCGGAGTAGCAGTTCGGCGCGGCGGTTAAACCCGCATCGGCATCAGAACGTAGAGCGCGTTCGACTTGTCGTTCTCTCGCAGCAGCGTCGGAGCGGCCGCGTCGGCGAGGTGGACCTCGACCGTGTCGCCGTCGATCTCGCTGAGGATGTCGAGCAGGTAGCGGGCGTTGAAGCCGATCTCGAGGCCGTCGGCACCGTAGTCGGCGGGCACCTCCTCGGTCGCCACCCCGTTTTCCGGCGAGGTCACTGACAAAGTCACCTTGTCGCGGTCGACGGCCATCTTGACCGCGCGGGTTTTTTCGCTGGCGATGGTCGAGACCCGGTCGACGCCTTGCGCGAAGCTCTTCGGGTCGAGCTTCAGGAGCTTGTCGTTCGCGGTCGGAATCACCCGGTTGTAGTCCGGGAAGGTGCCGTCGATCAGCTTGCTGGTCAGGATGGCGCTTCCGAGCCCGAAGCGGATCTTGGTGGGCGAAAGCGAAATTTCGACCGTGCCCTCCAGCTCCTCGAGCAGCTTGTAGAGCTCGGTCACCGCTTTTCTCGGAATGATCACGTCCGGCATTCCATCGGCGCCCTCGGGCCGCGCTACGGTCACTCGGGCGAGGCGGTGGCCGTCGGTCGCGGCGGCGCGCATCTGGTCGTCGATGACGTGGAGGAAGATGCCCATCAGATAGTAGCGCGTCTCTTCGCTCGAGATCGCGAAGCGGGTTTTCTCGATGATCTCGCGGAGCGTCGCGGCGGGAAGTTCGAAGCGGGTCGGAAGGTCGCCCTCGGCGATCACCGGGAAATCGTCGCGCGGAAGCGTCGAAAGGTTGAAGCGCGAGCGGCCGGCGACGACCTGCATCTTGCCGTCGGCGGCGGTCAGCTCGACCTGGCTGCCTTCGGGCAGCTTGCGGACGATGTCGAAGAAGGTGTGGGCGGAGACCGTCGTCGCGCCTGCCTGGCCGACATTCGCCGGAATGGTCTCGTCGACCTGGAGGTCGAGGTCGGTCGCCATGAGCCGAAGGGAGCCATCGTCGCGCGCTTCCATCAGCACGTTGGACAGGATCGGAATGGTGTTCCGCCGCTCCACGACCGACTGGACATGGCCGAGGCTCTTCAGGAGGACCGCCCGCTCAATCGTCGCTTTCATCGCTTCAAAGCCCCATCATCCGCACTCGCAACGGAACGGTTATAGCGAGCCGTCGCGCGCACGGAAGTGGGGATGATGATGCGACGGTGAGTTTACTTGCCGGCCTTCTTCCCGACAGCAGGCGCGCTCGCCGACGCCGCCTTCGAGGGCATCAGCACTCCGTCCACCTGCTGGACGACCCCGTTGCTGAATTTTTGGTCCGGGCCGGTGATCGTCGCCTTGTGGCCGGCGGCATCGGTGATGACCGTATTCCCGCCTTCCTTGGTCGCGGTGAGCGTGCCGCCGCCCATCGTCGCCAGCGGAGCCTTGCCCTTGTTGGCGTCGATCACCTTGTCGATGTCGGCGACCAGCACGGTGCCAGGTAGAATCATGTTGGTGATGATCCCCGTCAGTTGCGCGCGATTGGCCGGCGATGCGTCGAACGCTCCCGCGGGAGCGGCGGCGACCGCCTGATCGGTCGGAACGAAAACCGTATACGGGCCGGGGCCGGCCAAGGTCTGGTCGAGGCCGGCCGCCTTGGCCGCCGCGACGAACTTGCTGTTCTGGTCCAGACCAGCCGCGATGGTCTTGTCGCCTGCCGCCTTCTCGGCCTTCGGAGACTGAACATCCTGTGGTCCGTTCGCGCTTGCGTTATTCTTGTTGTTACAGGCGCTGAGCGAAAGAAGCGCCGCCGCCGCAACGGTGAGCGCGAGAGCATGAGTCTTCATGCCGGAGTCTCCCTTTTTTGTTTTGTGAACGAAATGGCCCGGCGGGGATTGAGTTCCCACTGCCGGGCCATTCTGCTTTCTTGCCTTACGTCAGCAGCGAAGCGACGATCGCCGTCACCAGCTGTGTCGTCGGGTCGACCTGGTAGATGTAACCGTTGTTGTAACGGTACCAGGCGTTCGGCGTGTCATAGTAGGTCGCCCGGTAGTCGAGCGGCACGTTGTACATGCCGTAGCCCGCCGGAAGCGGCTGCCCGATCGTGAATCCCGGCGACATCAGCGCCGCGACCGACGTAATCAGGCTGCTGCGGGTATCGTACTGGTAGATCGCGCCCGGCGCATACCAGTAGGAATAATCGGCCGTCGGGTAATAGTAGCTTCGATACTGCATCGGCACGTTGTAATAATTATAGGCCGAAGGCAGCATCTGCCCGACGCCATAGCCGCCCGCGTAGAGCGGAATGACATTCTCAACCATCCCGCTGTAGCAATCGACTTGGTAGATGACGCCGTTGCCGTAGCGGTTGCAGAGATTGCCGTAACCGTACCCGTAGTCGAAGCTCGACGGGTAGAAGCTATCGAGCCCGTAATAGGACGGCACATAGCTATTCATGTAGTAGGACGGCAGGTAGCTGCCCGGCATGTAACCGCCCGCGAGAAGCGGGAGCAGCGCATCGATCAGGCCAGAGCCGCGATCGATCTGGTACGCATAGCCATTCCCGTACTGATAATAATAGTTGGGCGTGGCCGGATAGAGATACGCCAGATCCTGCGGGAACGGGCTGAAGGTGCCGAAGGTGGCTGCCGTCGAAAACGGAACACCCAGCAGCGCTGCCGCCGTCAACGGCGCGAAAATCTCGCGCCGAGGAGCGAAGTTCGCGACCGGAAGGAAGCGCGCATCGCCCAGTGTGCGGAGCGCATTGACGCGATCATTGACCGCGAGAGCGCCTAGGTTCTTGTTCGCGAGACCCGGGGGCATGCAGCCCTTGCTGACGAGGCCCGGCGGACACCCGCCGACGCCCAAGCCGCGAGCGTTCCGATCTGCGAACCGCCCGTTCTCGGCAATGCGCGTCTGGACGCCATTCATCCGTTCAGCGCGAAGCTGCTCGCGCTGGGCGAAGCGGTCCTGCTGCATTTGCCGGCCGTGCTCGTTCTGCGCCTGCTGGAAGCGCTGGACGCGCATGTTGTGCGCCTGCTCCATCCGCTGCGTGCGCATCTGGCGAGCCTGCGCCTGCTGATTAGCGTGAGCGTGGCGCTGGTTCTGCGCCTGAATGCGGTTGTCACGCATTTGCTGGCGAGCCGCCATGCGATTCTGCGCGATCGCACGATTGCCGTGCTGGCGCTGGACGGTCTGGGCCTGCGCGCGGCCCTGCCCGTGCTGCCGTTGGACGTGCTGTTGCTGCCGCTGCATGGCGAAGCCCTGCGCGTGCATGGCATGTCCGCCACCGCCGCCCCGAGCGAACACCTGCGCGTGGCCGCCGCCGTGGTTTCCACCGCCACCGCCGCCGCGAGCGAACATTTGGGCATGGCCACCACCGTGGTTGCCGCCACCGCCGCCGCCACGAGCGAAAGACGGGGCGTGTCCGCCGCCGCCACCGCCGCCGCGGTTCTGTTGAGCCTGCTGATTGCCCTTGCCGCCGCCATGCGGCCCCGCGCTAGCCGGGGCTGCGATCGCGAGCGCGGCGACGCCGGCCGCGAGAAACACCCTGGTCATGATAGAATCTCCTTTCGAACGGCTAAAACGGCCCGTTCGCTTCACCGTTCCAACCGTTAGACGGATGGAGACCGCACCCTATCGCACTAGCGTGAACCTAAAATTTCCAGCGTGTTCAGATAGTTATCTATTCCCGATCGGCGATCCACGATTTCTTCAACGATCCTAGTGAAAGTACCGCCAGGAGTGCGGCGAGAAGATAGAAGCCGAGGCACGCGACCGCCGCATCGCGAAGAGCGTTGGCGCCATGTGTGGCCTCAAGGCCATCGGAAAGGCGGCCCATCAGCCATGGACCGACACCCAGACCGATCAGGTTGTTGATCAGGAGGAAGCTGGCGGAAGCCGTAGAACGCATCGCCCTCGGCACGAGGTGCTGCACTGCCGTCACGATCGGTCCCAGCCAGAGGATGTTCACGGCGCTTCCGACCAGCAGCAACGGCCAGGCGATCCAAAGGTTCGGCGCGAGCAGTCCAAGCCCCCACGCTGGGATCGAAATCAGCCATGCGATTGCCGGAAGCTTCGCGTACCATCCGCGGTCTGAGCTGCCGAGGCGATCGGCAAGCCAGCCGCCGGCGAAAACACCTGCGCAACCGCCAATCAGCCACAGCGACGCGAGGAAGTTGCCGGTGGAGACGAGGTCGAGGCCGAAGCTCAGCATCATCACCTTCGGCGTCCACAGCGCCAGGCCATAGCCGCACAGCGAGCTTGCCGACGCCGCGAAGGCGAGCAGCCAGAAGGCGGGGTTGCGCGCGAGCATCGGAAACACGGTCAGTAGCGGCGATGAGGTTGAGGCGGAGACCGGTTTCGCGACGTCGCGAACGACGAAGCGAAGCGCGGGGGCGAGGGCCAGCCCGACTATCCCGAGGATCGCAAAGGCTTCGCGCCAACCGAACCGCGCGGCGAGCTGGCCGCCGATGAACGACCCCCCGCCCAGACCGATCGGCACTCCCAGGGAGAAAATGGCGAGCGCGCGGGCACGGCGGTCGGGAGGGAAGTAATCGGCGATGAGCGCGTAGGACGGCGCAACTCCGCCCGCCTCGCCTACCCCGACTCCGAGCCGGCACAGAAAAAGCGTCCAATAGCCGGTGACCGCTCCGCACAGCGCAGTAAAGGCGCTCCACACGCCGAGCGAACCGGCAACGACGGCGCTCCGGCTGGTGCGGTCGGCAAGGTAGGCAAGCGGGATACCGAGAACGGCGTAGAGGAGCGCGAAGGCCGTGCCGCCAATCGCGCCGAATTCGGCGTTCGAAAGGTGCAGCTCCGCCTGGATCGACGGCCCGAGAATCCCGACGATCTGGCGGTCGAGGAAATTGAAGATGTAGGCGAGGAGCAGCAGCGCGAGCACGAGGGATGGGCCGCGCTTCGACTCGATGGCCTTGCTCAATCCAGATCGCCCAACAGGCTCAGCAGCCGATCGACGTCGGCTTCGTCATGGTAGAGCGCGAAGCCGATTCTCAGCACGTCTCCGCGGACGTCGGTAATGCAATTCTTCGCCATGAGCTGTTGGTGCCAGTCCGGGGTGTTGGGGTTGCGAAAGGCGACGAACCGCGCGTGAGGCCCGTCGCCGGTTGGGTTGAGGAGCTCGGCCGCGGCCAGCCTGGTTTGCGGAAGGGCGTCAAGGAAATAACGCTGCAGCGCGCCGACGTGCCCGGAAATGAGTTCGGTTGTCAGCTCCTGATCGAGCAGCATCCGCTGAACCGCATTGAACCGATAGAGAGCCGACGGATCGAACGTCGCGCCCATGAAACGGCTGGCGTCCTTCGCATAGCCGACGCTGCCGGGAGGCAACGTCAGGTCTTCGAATTCCGCATACCAGCCGGTTACCGGCGGCCGCTCGCCAAAAACGGCGGGCGCATGAAGGAAGGCGCAGCCTTCGCCCGCCATCGCATATTTGTATCCACCGCCGAGGTAGAAGGCGGTCTTGGCCGCGACCTCCCCGAGTGGCTGGGGTAGCGCCATGAAAGCGTGATAACCGTCGATGACCACCCAAGGCCCTTCCGGTCTTGCAAGAGCGGCCAGCTGATCGATGCGATCGAAAACTTGCCCGCTGCCAAACAGGACCTGGCTGACCAGAATGAGGTCATGATCGCCCTGCGTTGCTGCCTGGAGGAAACGTTCCGAAAAGCTTTCCGACGGTTCGACGGCCAACTTCTCGAGCTCGATCCAGCCTGCTTCCGCCCAGCGCGCGAATTGCCGGCGCGCGCTGTGAAACTCGCCGTCCGTCGTCAGGATACGAAGCGGTCCATCGCCCCGGGCGGGCGCGGCCGTGACCAGGCGGATGAGGAAGTCGTGCGTGTTCGACGAAAAGACGATCGTCGAAGGATCATCGGAACCAAGCTCCCTCGCGACGTGCTCCTGCGCCTCGGGCCAGACCTCGCCCATCACCTTGTCCCATTTGCGGTCGGCGAGCCGGGCGGCGTCGTTCCATGCTGCGACCTGTCCGGCGAAGCTCGCGTCGGGCCAGAGATGGTGGCTATGCGCCGCGAAATGCAGCCGCGTCGGGTCAGCCCCGAGGCTTCGGCTGAACAAGGATTTGAAGCTCAAAGCCCAAAGCTCACTACAACGACGTCCTTAGCGCCCACAGTTCGGGGAAGACCCGCTTCTCGAGTGTCGAACGAAGATAGGGTGCGCCGGCCGAGCCTCCGGTCCCTCGTTTGTTGCCGATAATCCGCTCGACAGTAAGGACATGCTTGTGACGCCACGCCGCCAAAGCGTCGTCGATATCGACCAGTTTCTCGGCAAGCTCGTACAGCTCGAACCAGCGCTCGGCGTTGCGGTAGACCTCGAGCCACGCGGCGGCGAGCACCTCCGCAGAGCCGTCGCCGACGTCGAAACCCGACCGTTCGAGCGCGGCGGTGCATGCTTCCCGGAGGCTAGGTTCACGAAGAGCCGTTTCGAGCCGCGCCCGACCCGTGCTGTCTTCGGCATATTGCTCGAGGAAGGCCGGATTTTTCAGCCCCAGGCGAAATTCAATCTCTCGAAACTGCTCGGACTGAAAGCCGGAGCTGGTTCCGAGAACGTCACGGAACTTGAGATAGTCGACCGGCGTCAGCGTCGACAGGACGTCCCATGACAGGGTCATCACCGCCTGGATCCGGCTGATCCGGGCCATCGCCTTGTATGCTTCGGCAAAACGGTCCTCGCCGATGAGCCGGATCGCGAGGTTCAACTCGTGGAGCAGCTCCTTCATCCACAGCTCTTTGGTCTGATGGATGACGATGAACAGCATTTCGTCGTGGAGGCCCGACAAGGGCTGCTGTGCGGAAAGAAGCTGATCGAGCTTCAGATAGTCGGCATAAGTGATGCCGGCGGGCGTCGCGGTCATGCGCGACGGCTTAGGGGAAACAAGCGTTGTTCGGAAGCGCTTGCTCAGTAGGGGCCGCTGCCCCCGCCGCCTCCGCCCGGAGCGCTGTTGACCGAGCCGATGTTGTTGAACAGCTCTTCAAAGAAGCTTTGCTTGCGGCCCAGGGTCGGAGTGAAGCGCTTCGACGGGTTGACGTTCAGCACCAGCTCCTTGCCCGTATTTTGCACCGAAGCGACATTGCCCTTGGGGTCGAATCGGACGAGCGTGATCTGCTGTTTCGTCACGCGCGGGTTGCGGAAGGCGAGCTGGTTGGTGTCGCGCGACACATAATACCATTCGTCGGGCGTGAACTGGCCCGAGAAGGTCGGGGTGCCGAGCAGCTTCGTGACCGAATCCTTGTTGTCGACGCCGGGCTGGACCGAGCTCAACATTTGCGGATCGATCACTGCCCCCTTGTGCGCCCGATTGTTGGCGCAGCCGGCGGCCAGCAAGCCAAGAACTGCCATTGTCGAGACCCTGACCAAGCCGAGCTTCATGAATGCATCATTCCTTCTTGTGACGCAGAGCGCGTCCGGCGCGCCTTGCGTGGCGCGGCGCGTGCCTCAATATGCTGCCCATAAGGAGGCGCGCAAGCCTTCGCCGTCAGAGGACCTATGCTGCGCTTCCTGTTCCAGAGATTAACGGCCGATCCCGAACGCGGGGCGGAGCTGTTCGACGCCGCCACCCGAATCGCGCGGGAACCGCACTGGTTTGTGAAAGGCGGGGTGCCGGATACGCTTGATGGCCGGTTCGCCGTTCTCGCGACCGTGACCGCCCTGGTGCTGGTGCGCCTGGAGGGCGAGGGCGAACCCGGAAACGCAACGTCGGTGGCGCTGACCGAGCGGTTCATCGAGGTCATGGAATCGGAGCACCGCGAACTCGGACTCGGAGACCCGACGCTCGGCAAGACTGTGCGCAGGCTAGTGGGGTCCCTGGCGAGGCGTACCGAGCTTTGGCGCGGCGCTGTCGGCGATGAAGGAGCGTGGGACACTGCTACTCGCGAAAGCCTCTACAAGAGTGAGGTGTGTGCCGACGCCCTGGAACATTCCGCGAGCGCTTTGAGGCGATTGTGGGACTTGCTGCACGACCTTGGATTGGCGGAGATCGGGCGGGGGCATCTGCAGTGACCGACCGCTTTGCGCACCGGCTTCGGCTCGACCAGATCCGCGACGGCGAGCGGCTCGATCTTTCCGCCGACGACGCCGAGCGAGCCTCCATCGCCCAGCGTCTCGGCTTGAGTGCGCTCAATCGTCTCGACGCCCATGTTTGCCTGTCACGCACCAATTCCATCGTGCGCGCCGAAGGCCGCATCGCCGCCACCCTTGAGCAGAACTGCGTCGTCACCGGAGAACCGGTGACCGCGCACGTCGACGAGCCGTTTGCGCTTGTTTTCACGCCCGAGCCGGAAGGAGCCGCTCCGGACGACGAAGTCGAGCTTGGCGAGCAGGATTGCGACGTCGCTTTCTACGACGGCGCCGTGATCGATCTGGGCAGCGCGATCGCCGACACGCTGGCGCTTTCCATCGATCCCTATCCGCGAAGCGCGAGCGCGGATGTGGCGCTCAGGGAAGCCGGTGTGCTGACGGAAGAGCAGGCAAGCCCGTTCGCGGCGCTCGCCGCGCTAAAGGGCCAGAAGGCCGGCGATTAGAACGGGACGTCGTCGTCCAGGTCGGTGTCGAACGCCGCCGGTTGCGGACGCGACTGGGTGCGGGTCGAACCGCCGCCACCGCCGCCACCGCCGCCACCGCCGCCAAAATCGTCATATTCCTCGTTGAAAGCGCCGCGCCCACCGCCGGAGCTGTCACGGCTGTCGAGCAGCACCATCGCACTGTTGAAGTTCCTGAGAACGACGTCAGTCGAATAACGATCGTTGCCCGATTGATCCTGCCACTTGCGGGTTTCCAGTTGCCCTTCGAGATAGACCTTGGATCCCTTGCGCAGGTAGCTCTTGGCGACGCGGGCCAGGCCTTCCGAGAAAATCGACACATTGTGCCATTCGGTTTTCTCTTTTCGCTCGCCCGAATTGCGGTCCTTCCAGCTTTCCGACGTGGCAACGCTGAAGCTGACCACCTCGCCGCCGTTTTGAAAAGTGCGCGATTCGGGGTCCTTGCCCAGATTCCCGACGAGAATCACCTTATTGACGCTGCCCGCCATGCCACTCTCCTTGCTCGAGAGTCGCTATAAACCGAGCGCGACCGCCGTCCAGTAGGTTAGGCCCGCCGCGATATAGGCGAGAGCAAAAAGATAGCCGATCATGAACAGCGGCCACTTCCAGCCATTGGTCTCGCGCCGGGTGACGGCAATGGTCGAGATGCACTGCGGAGCGAACACAAACCAGGCGAGAAAAGCGAGCGCGGTGGGGAGCGGCCAGCCGTGTTGGAGCTTCTTCACCAGCGGCTGGTTGCCTGCAGGATCGTCGCCGGCGTCGAGCGAATAGACGGTGGCGATCGCGCTGACGGCGACTTCGCGAGCGGCCATCGCGGGAAGCAGCGCGAGGCTGATGTCGTGGTTGAAGCCGATGGGCTTCACGACCGTTTCGATGCCCGTTGCGATTCGGCCGGCGATCGAGACTTCGCTTTGCTTCTGCCCGGGACCGGCCTGCGGCATGCTGGCCAGCGCCCAGAGCACGATGGTCGTTCCAAGGATGATCGTACCAGCCCGCTTCAGGAAGATCTGGACGCGCGTCAGGATGCCGATCGCCACGTCCTTGATCGGCGGCCATTGGTACTTTGGAAGCTCCATCATGAAGCCCCCGCCGCCGCCCTTGAGAACGCCCCGGCGAAGGACATAGGCGGCGCCGAGCGCCCCCGCGATCCCGGCGATGTAGAGGCCGAACATCACCATGCCCTGGAGGCCGACGCCCCACGTCAACCGAGTGTTCGGAATGAAGGCGGCGATGATCAACGTGTAGACCGGCAAGCGCGCCGAACAGGTCATCAGCGGAGCGACCAGGATCGTCGTCAGCCGGTCCTTGGGATCATCGATCGTCCGCGTCGCCATGATCCCCGGGACCGCGCAGGCGAAGCTCGACAGGAGCGGGATGAATGCGCGGCCGGACAAGCCCACGCCGTGCATCAGCCTGTCCATCAGGAAGGCGGCGCGGACCATGTAGCCCGTGCCTTCGAGCAGCAGGATGAAGAAGAACAGGATGAGAATCTGCGGAAGGAAGGTGATGACGGCGCCGACGCCGGCGATCGCTCCGTCGACGACCATTGAGCGCAGGATGCCCGGCGGAAGCGCTTGGGTCGCCGTGGCGGAAAGCCAGGCGACCGCAGACGTGATCCACGCGACCGGAACCTGGCTCCAGGCGAAGACCGCCTGGAACATCACGAACATGATCGCCGCCAGGATGATCGGACCAGCGACCGGGTGGAGGAGAACGGAATCGAGCCGGTGGGTCCAGCGGCGAACCGGCGTTTCGCTGACCACCGCCGCGCTGGCGATCGAGCGTGCCCGGCGCTGGAGGTGGATGAGGTCGCTCTTCACACGGTCGTGAAGCCCGCAGCGGGGCGCGGAGAGCATGTCGTCGACCGCGGCGTGCAATTCCTGAACCCCGCGGCGGCGAACGGCGACCGTCTCCACAACGGGAACTCCAAGCTCGCGCTCGAGGATCGCGGCGTCGAGCTCCAGCCCGTCGCGCTTGGCGAGGTCGACCATGTTGAGGGCGACGATGGTCGGAAGACCGAGCTCGATCAGCTGGAGCGCGAAGCGGAGGTGGTTGTCGAGATTCGAGGCGTCGACGACGATCACCAGGGTATCAGGTTGGCGTTCGCCCTCTTGTCTTCCGAGCAGCACGTCGCGCGTGACCGCTTCATCGGGGCTCGCGGGTTCGAGGCTGTAGGCACCGGGAAGATCGACCAGCTCGACCGGCCGGCCATCGGTCAGCACCAGCCGGCCCGAATGGCGCTCGACGGTGACTCCGGGATAATTGCCGACCTTCTGCCGAGCGCCGGTCAAAGCGTTGAACAGCGCGCTCTTGCCGGCATTTGGGCTGCCGGCGACGGCGACGAGCGGGAGGGGGTTCACTGCTGGAGTGGAGCGACCCGGACCGCGCCGGCGTGCCTGCGCCGAATCGCGACCGTCATCCGGCCGACCCGAATCGCGATGGGATCGCGGCCGAACGGGCCGAGATGCAGGGGCTCGACCGTGATCCCCTCATCGAAGCCGAAGTGCTTGAGGCGATTGGATTCCAATTCGTCGAGCAATGCCCAGTCGATGGACAGGACGCGCGCCTTCGTCCCAACCTTGAGTTGGTCCAGTCCGAGCATCTCCGGTTGAAAGGGCGCGTTCATTCTTGCGAGTGATTATCATTAACGGAAGCGGATTGCCAATAAGGAAATCCCCTCCGGACATGAATTCATCAATCTAGCGGGCCACGGTCGTCGGGGTCGGTGGCGCGTTGTCCATCAGCTTGCGAGTCAGATACACCATCTCGAGCGCGCTGGTGTGCGCGGCCTGCTTCAGGTTGGCGCCCGCTGCGTGTCCCCCCTCGGTATTCTCGTAATAATAGAAGGGCAGGCCATATTCCTCCATCCGGGCCGCGAATTTGCGCGCGTGTTGCGGGCCCACGCGGTCGTCCTTCGTCGTGGTGAAGATGAACGGTTCCGGATATTTCACGTCCCGCCGGAGGTTCTGGTAGGGCGAGGCCTTCTCCCAGAAGGCGCGAATTGCGGGATCGTTCTCGACGCTTCCATATTCGCCTTCCCACGAGGCGCCGGCGGCGATCTTCGAGATCCTGATCATGTCGAGCAGCGGCACTTCGATCAGCGCCGCATTCCATAGGTCCGGATGCTGGACGAACTCGACGCCGGCGAGAAGGCCGCCATTGGAGCCGCCCTCGATTCCCAGCCTCCGCGGACTGGTGACGTTGGTTGCGATCAGGTCCTTCGCGACCGCCGCGAAATCGTCATAGACAAGCTGGCGGTGAACCCCGAGGCCGGCTTCGTGCCATTTCGGCCCGAACTCGCCACCGCCGCGAATGTTTGCGAGGACGAAGACCCCGCCTTTCTCGAGCCACAGCTTGCCGCGCGTTGCGGAATAAGTCGGCGTCTCGGAACTCTGGAAGCCGCCGTAGGCGTAGATTAGCGTCGGGTTCTGGCCGTTGAGCGCCATGTCGCGGCGATGGACGATGAAATAGGGAATCTTCGTGCCGTCGCTCGAGGTCGCCTCGCGCTGGTCCACAACGAGGTTTGAAGCGTCAAACTTCGCAGGCTGCGACATGATCTGACGCGCCGTGCCCTTCGCGGCGTCCGCGAGGTACAGCGACGGCGGCGTCAGGAAGTTGGTCACCCCGATCAGCGCCTGGTCGTCATTGTTGCTTGCGCTCGCGAGGAACAGCGTCGAATTGTCCGGCAGGTCCATCGCCTCGTGCCGCCACTTGCCATCGGCCGTCGGCGTGAAGAGCAGGGTGCGGCCGCGGACATTGTCGAGCGTCGACACGAGCAGGATGTTTCTGGTCGAACTCACGCCCTGCAGCGCCTCGCGAGGTCCGGGCGCGTAGATCAAGCTCGCCTTCGGGTGAGCCGGATCGGCTTTCAGCTGTGCAAGGTCGAGCGAAACGATCGAACCCGCGGTGAAGTGCTTGTCGGGGCTCCCGGCGGGCGTCCAGTCTTCGTCCAGCGACGCGATGACACGGCCGTCGACTATGTCGACGAGCCCGTTCTTTTCCGGAATAGCGACGCGCTTCACGCCCTTCGGCGTCAGTACGTAAGTCTCGGTGCGCCAGGTATCGAGCGGCCGCGAGATCAGCGATAACGTACGGTTCTGCCCGTCGCGCAAGACATAAGCGCCGACGCCATAGCCGCCATCGTCGGGCTTGCCGCGGAAGACCTCGACCGCCGCCGACAGCGGCTGCCCGCGCTTCAGCCGCTTGAGGATATAAGGATAGCCGGTGCGGCTGAGCTCGCCCTTGTGCCATTCGCGGCTGACCAGGAGCGTATTTTCGTCGAGCCAGGTCGCGTCCTGCTTGCCCTTTGGAAGGACGAAGCCGTTCGGAACGAACTTGCTTGTCGAGAGGTCGAATTCACGGACCGTGACCGCATCCTCGCCTCCGTCCGACAGGCTGATGAGGCAGCGACGCTCAGCGGGGCGTGCGCAATTGATTCCCTTGAACACCCAGTTTGCATTCTCGGCCGTCGCCAGCGCGTCGAGGTCGAGGACCGTCGTCCATTCGGGCTGACCGGACTCGTAAGATGCGCGCGTGGTGCGCCTCAGGATTCCACGGACGTGATCCTCGTCCTGCCAGAAATTGTAGATTTGGCCGCCGGTAAAGCTGCCGTAGGGGATACGATCTTTGGCCTGCGCGATGGCCAGCGCCTCATTATAATATTGCTGGTAGCGCGGGTCGGCTTCGAGGACCGACGTTGTCTTCGCGTTGTGGCTGTTGACCCAGTCCATCGACCGCTGGCCGGAGACATCCTCGAGCCAGATGTAAGGGTCGTTCGCCGACGCCGGAGCTGCCTGCTGGGCGTCCGCCGAAGCCGCCCCTGCAGTCATGAAAAGCAAAGCCAAAAACGCTGCACGCATTTCCCAATCCCCGCTGAAATCGGCGGCAGCATCAGCAGCATGTTGTTGAAGTCAAGCGGCGCTCAACGAGGCGGATATCTCAGTCGACCAAGGAAGCGCGAAAGGCTGAGCCGCTGGTCCGCGGAGCCGCGCCAGCCGGCCTTCCATTTTTCGAATTTCATCACATTGTCGATCCGTCGGTCGAGGAAGGCTGCGGTGTCCGTCCAGCCCTCGCTCCGGTCGTCCAGCCATGCCAGCAGCGTCGAGGCATAGACCGCGCCGAGCGTCATCCGCTTGGTGTAGTGGTTGAAGTCGGTGCTGCTGTCGCCGGCGATGCGCCACATGAAATCGGCGGTGCGCCAGGAGATTCGGACCGCCAGCGGGACGTTCTGGGGCATGGCGAGGATTGCGAGACCGCGTCGGACGGCTTCGCGCGCCGGTTCCATGATTTCGAGCCTCCGCCAGATGAGGGCGCGAATCTTCTCGCGGATCTTGAGCGCCGCGAGCCGCTCGGGCGTGAACCAGGCTTCGAGGCCGCGGTCGACCTCCTGGATGTAGAGGTCGATCATCGCGGCCTGACCCTTCGGCATGGCGAGACGCGCCTGAACCGGGTCGATACCCAGCTGCTGCGCTGCCGAATCCACCGCCTTGCTGGTCCAGCCGTCGAATACGGCATTTTCCCCGAGCGCGAGCGCAAGCCGCCGCCGCAGCTGTTCGAGAGGACTCGGGTCCGCCATGCGCCTCAACTGGGCGGCTCGGTCGCCGCGCGCAACCCCCGATCGGGCAGTCGCACCAGGACCAGCGCCATCGCGATCGCCGCCGCGCCGATCCAGTCGAGCGGGGACATGGTCTCCCCATAAGCGAGCCAGCCGACCAGGCCCGAAATAGCCGGCTGCGAAAGCAGCGTCAGTCCAATCACCAGCGGCGGAAGCGCGCCGATCGCGTAAACCAGGAGCCCTTGCCCGAGCACCTGGCTGCTGAGCGCGAGGATGACGACGAACGTCCAGTCGTGCGGGATGATCCGCTCGCCGGCGATCAGCGAAACCGGAAGGAGCATCGCGGCGCCGAACAGGCTCGCGAGGAACAGCATCGGAAGCGGAGCGAGGTCGCGCCGCACGCGCTGAACCGCGATCAGGTAGCCGGTGTAGAGGATGCCGGCAAAGAGCGTCAGTAGATCGCCCTTGAGGTGTCGCGCGGAAAGTTCCGCGCTGCTTCCCATCAGCAAGGCAGCGCCCAGCGCGGCCAGGGCCAAAGCGCCGCCCTGCACGGGTGAGGGCGGTTTCCGAGCGAGCCACAAACCCCAGACCGCGAAGATCAGGCTCGACGTATTGCCGAACAAGGTCGCGTTGCCGAGCTTCGTCATTCCGATGCCCATGTGCCACGCGGCGAGATCGGCCGCGAAGAAGAAGGCGGCGGCGAGCGTGATCGTGGTCAGCTTCTTGCCGGGCAGATGCACCGGCTGCTTCGTCAATGGGGCGATGATGAAGAGGAACGGAAGCGCCAGCCCCAGTCGCCAGAACCCGGCCGCTACCGGGCCGACACCCGACAGGCGCACAAACCACGGCCCGAGCGCGAGCGCGCAGCTCCCAAGCAGCAGCGCCGGGAAGGCGAACGGATGATCTTTGGACTGGCCCACTTGCCGCCCCTAGGGGGATGCGACTGGGTGAGAAAGCGGAAAGCTGAACAGGGCCGATAAGCCGGGCTTATCGACGGGCTCAGGGTGCGTATTTCTCGCGGAGTTCGTAAAGCGCCAGCGCCGCTTTGGCTGCGTGCCCGCCCTTGTCGCCGCGCCTCGGGTCCGCGCGCTCCTGCGCCTGCTCCTCATTCTCGACGGCGAGGATGCCGTTGCCGATCGCATAGCCTTGGAGCGTCAGGTCCATGATTCCGCGCGCGCTCTCGTTCGAGACGATTTCGAAATGCCAGGTCTCGCCGCGAATCACGACGCCGAGCGCGACGAAGGCGCAGAAGCGGCCACTTCGCGCCGCGAGCGCAATCGCGCCCGGAAGCTCGAGCGCTCCAGGAACGGTCAGGGTCTCATGCTTGTGGCCGGCGGCTTCAATCGCCGCGCGGGCGCCTTCGAGCAGCATGTCATTGAGACGCGGATAGAAGCGCGCCTCGACCAGAAGGATCGTCGACATTTCTACTCCTCGACCCTGATCGGACGCTCTTCGACGATGGCCAAACCGTAGCCGGAGAGGCCGACGGGCGAATGGCGCGAGTTCGAGAGGAGGATCATGTCGTGGATTCCGAGGGCGGCCAGGATCTGGGCGCCGGTGCCGTAGCCGCGCACCGCATCGCCCATTTCGGCGGGCTTGCCGGCGCGGAGATCAATGGAACGCGACAGCGACCCGGGCGCGGCGGCATGGAGCGCGACGACGACTCCGGAGCCTTCCTCTTCGATCCTCCGCATCGCGCATTGGAGAACGCCCGATTTCGGTCCCTTTTCGCCAAGCACGTCGGCGAAGAGGTCGAGGCTGTGCATGCGCACCAGCACCGGCTTGTCGGTGTCGAGCGTGCCGTAGACGAGCGCGAGCTGCTCCTCGCCGCTGGCCTTGTCGCGGAAGACCTGGGCCTGCCATTGAGCGCCGCTGCTCGAGACCAAAGGACTGGTCGCGACCCGCTCGACGAGGTGATCCTTCTTGAGCCGGTAGGCGATGAGGTCGCGGATGGTGCCGATCTTCAGGCCATGAACCCGGGCGAAATCGATGAGGTCCTCGAACCGCGCCATCGAGCCGTCGTCGCGCATCACTTCGCAGATGACGCCGCTGGGGTTGAGGCCCGCCAGCCGAGCGATGTCGACCGCCGCCTCGGTATGACCGGCGCGGACGAGCACGCCGCCGGGCCGGGCAATCAGCGGGAAGACGTGGCCGGGAGAAACCAAAGCGTCCGGGCCGTGGGACGCGTCGATCGCGACAGCGACGGTACGCGCGCGGTCGGCGGCGCTGATTCCGGTGGTGATTCCCTCGCGCGCCTCGATCGAGACGGTGAAGGCTGTCTCGTTGCGGCTGCGGTTTGTTCGCGTCATCGGCTCGAGCCCGAGTTGCTCCGCGCGTTCCTTGGTCAGCGAGAGGCAGATGAGGCCACGCCCGTGCCTCGCCATGAAATTGATCGCGTCGGGAGTCGCCATTTGCGCCGGAATGACGAGGTCGCCCTCGTTCTCGCGGTCCTCATCGTCGACCAGGATGAACATCCGCCCGTTGCGGGCCTCGTTGATGATCTCCTCTGGACCCACCAGCACCTCGCGGGTGCCGAGCTGGATGAGCTTTTCGAGCCGCATCAGCGTGTCGGCGGTAGGATTCCAGTCGTTCTGACCGAGCTTGCGAAGCGAATTCGGATGGAGACCCGCAGCGCGGGCAAGACCGGTCCGGGTGACCTCGCCGGTGGCGATCACAGCTTCGAGCTGTTCGATGAGGGTGGCGCTCATGGATGCGCCATATCACATTCCAATGTGATGGAAAGAGGGAACAGACAAGTTCCTAGTGTGAGCGTGCGGCCAGCATGCGATCGATGTAGCGCGCGAGGACATCCACCTCGACATTGAGCTGTCGATCCGCCGCGAGTTCACCCAGGGTAGTGTGCTGGGCGGTGTGGGGAATGACGTTGACGGTGAAGGCGCTGGTGCCGTCCTCGCCATCGGCAACTTCATTCACGGTCATCGACACCCCGTCGAGAGCGACGGACCCTTTTGCGGCGATCATTCCTCCGAGTGTCCTCGGCACAGCGATGGCGACGCGCCTCGAATCCCCTTCGGGAACCACCCCCACGACATTTCCGACCGCATCGACGTGCCCGGTGACGATATGCCCGCCGATTTCGTCGCCGAGGCGCAGCGAGCGTTCGAGATTGAGCCGCGCGCCCTCCCGCCAATGATCGGAAGCGGTTTTCGACACGGTTTCGCCCGAAAGATCGACGGCGAACCAGTCCTCGCCTTTGTCGACCACCGTCAGGCAGGCGCCGGAGCAGGCGATCGACGCGCCTAACTCGACTGTCTCCATGTTGTAATCGGTCCCAATCACCAGGCGCAGGTCGCCGCGCTGCTCAGCGCTTCGGACGGTACCGATGTCGGTGACGATCCCCGTGAACATGGGCTTCGCTTAGTCCCGCCTCACCCGCTCGTAAACTTCCAGGCGGTCCACTCCCAGGCGCTGCTCGTCGACGAGGTTCCAGCGTCCGTGTGCGTCGGCGACGGCGTCCAGGCCGACATAGCCGAAGCTGGATTTGCCTTCGCCGACGATGATCGGGGCGCGGTAGATCAGAATCCGGTCGACCAGGTCCTCGCTGAGGAACGCCGTCGCGGTCGCCGATCCGCCCTCCACCAGCAGGTCGTTGACGTCATGAAGTCGTCGTACATCTTTCGGATTTCCAAGGGTTTCCCAGCCGTCGACCGCCTCACCTCGAGTCAAAAGCGCGCGGCGCGGCGAGCGCTCTTCAAGGCCCGGCAATCTAACGTCGAGCCGCGGCTCGTCGGCGAGATAGGTCCCGCGGCCCACGAGAATCATGTCGCTGTGCGCCCGCTCGAGGTGGACGTGGCGCCGCGCATCCTCGCCGGTAATCCATTTCGATTCCCCGGAGGGAAGCGCGATCTTGCCGTCGATCGACAGCGCGAGCTTGAGTGTGATTCGCGGCCGCCCAAGCTCGAGCCGGGTGAGCCAGCCAGCGAGCGAACGCTTCGCCGCCTCTCGTCCGACGCCGAGCGTGACTTCGATTCCGGCCCGTCGAAGGCGGCGAATGCCTTTGCCGGATGTTCGCGGATCGGGATCCTTGAGCGCGATGACGACGCGTTCCGGCAGCACCTTCAACAACAGGTCGGTGCACGCGGGCCCCCGTTCGCTCGCATGAGCGCAGGGTTCCAGAGTCACATAGACCGTTCCACCCGCCGCGCGCTTTCCGGCCTCCGTCAACGCGAGCGCTTCGGCATGAGGCCGCCCGCCCGCTGCCGTGGCGCCTTTCCCGACCAGCCGCCCCGAGCTCGAAAGGATGAGGCAACCGACGTTTGGATTGGGCGCGCTCTGCCCCCGGGCGCCTTCGCCGAGCGCGATGGCCCGCCCCATCCACTCGCGGTCGTCAGTCAATATGGAACTGCTTCGCCAGCTTCTGGAATTGCTGCTGCTTCGCCTTGTCCGACGCGGCTTTGGCGGCCTGGTCCTTCGCCTGATCCTTCCGGATGTCGGCATCGGTGCGGTTCGGCGAATAGAGCTGGACCTCGACGACCTGGGGTGGAGGCTTGGTTCCCATGTGCGAGTCGACGAGGAACTCGATGACGATGATCGCAGTCACGAGGAATGCCAGGCAGGCGCCGATCACCTGCTCGCGGCTCCGCTGCCGCATAAAGGCGCGAAGGTCAGCGAGCGCGGCGCGCGGGCTGGACGGCGTCGGGAACCAGGACATGCGCGGAAGATAAGGCCAGCGGCCCGCAACCGCCAGTCCGTTCGGCGGTCAGCCGTCGAGCTGGAACCTCAAGCTGATCGTGATCGAGGAGGCTACGGCGTGACCGTCCTTCATGGCCGGATTGTAGCGCCAATGCCCGATCAGATAGCGGCGCGCGGCGGCGAGAAAGACGCCGTCGGCGCGGCCTACGGGATCGACCGCAACGACCCTGCCCTCCTCGTCGATGGTCAGGCGAAGGGTCAGAGTCGCCTCTTCTTCGGCGAGCAGCTTTGCTTGCGGATAGGGTGGCTTGAGTTCCGAAGGCGGAGTGATGAGCTGTGGACCCCGGGTTATTCCGACGGGAAGAGGAAGGGAGATTGGGGGAAGCGGATTCGGCTGCGCGACGGGCCCCGGGTCGACGGCCGGTCCGGAGCTCCACGGCTGTGGCGGTTCGGCGGTAATCGGCGGTTGAGGTTGAGGACGCGGGGCGAGCGTCGGCCCATCGGGAGCCGACCTGGTCGGCTGCAGCACGTTGGGTGGAGGGGGCTTTGGGTTCGGGATCGGAATATAGATGATCGGCGGCTCGCGATGGTGCGTTGGCAACACCATTTTCGCGCTCATCACTGCGGCGATCAGGACGATGTGCCCGCAGATAACGAAAAGCATTGCGTTGGGGCTGGATTGACGCGCGCCGATGCGCGGTCGGTTGGCGGCATATGCAAGCATCTCGAACCTCCTCTCCCGGAGCGGCTCCGTGCAATCGCATGTTACAACATATCGTAACTTAGTTAAAGCAGCTTTGTTTCCGTTAGATTAAATCGAATCTTGCTAGCCGCGCGCCGCGGCTTCGAGACGGCGGAGAGCGCGATCCTTTCCCATCGCGGAAAGAAGCGGCGCCATTTCCGGTCCGCTCTCGCGCCCGGTCAGCGCAAGACGGAGCGGATGGAAGAGCTCCCGGCCCTTCTTTCCCGTGCTTTCTTTGACGGCGTTGGTGAGCGCGCGCCACGGTTCGTCGGACCAGTCGAGCTTCTCCACGGCAGCAGCGGCGTCTTTGACCACTAACAGCTCCTCGTGTGCGAGGTCCGGCGGATCGATCTCGCCATGAAGCACCGCGAGCCATGCCGGAAAGTCGCCGATCCGTTCGAGATTGCCTCGCAATGCCAGCCAGTCCGCTTCCGTCGCGTCCCCGGGGAGGCGGTCAGCGACGGCCGCATAGTCCAGATGATGGACAAGCCGCGCGTTGACTAGCTCAACTTCGTGCGGATCGAAATGCGCGGGCGCCCGCCCGAAGGTCGAGAAATCGAAAGTCTCGGCGAGTCCATCCAGCGAGGCGATCGGCTCGACCGGCTGCGATGTGCCGATCCGCGCAAGCACATCGAGTAGCGCCATCGGCTCGACACGTTCATCGCGGAGATGCTCGGCACCGTAGGAGCCGAGCCGTTTGGATAGCTTCCCTTCGGCCGCAACCAGCAGCGCTTCGTGCGCGAAGTGGGGTGGGCCAGCTCCCAGCGCTTCGAACATCTGGATCTGGACGGCGCTGTTCGAGACGTGGTCCTCGCCGCGCACCACGTGGGTAATGCCGAGATCCACGTCGTCGATCACGCTTGGGAGCAGGTAGAGCCAGCTCCCGTCCTCGCGGCGGACGACGGGATCGCTCAGCAGCTTCGGATCGAACTTCTGCTCGCCGCGGATGAGGTCGGTCCAGGTGATCGGAGAATAATGATCGAGCCTGAACCGCCAGTGCGGGGCCCGGCCTTCGGGGACCGGTGCATCGGGGGGCTTTCGCTCATAGACCGGCGGAAGGCCTCTTCCGAGCAGGACCTTGCGGCGAAGCTCGAGCTCGTCGGGTGACTCGTAGCAGGCATAGACCCGCCCCGCCGCCTTCAGCTTGTCGAATTCACGCTCGTAAAGCGAGAAGCGCTCGGACTGGCGCACGAACTTGTCGGGCGTAAGGCCGAGCCATTCGAGATCGTCGCGGATCGCCTGGTCGAACTCGGCCGTCGAGCGCTCGCGGTCGGTATCATCGATCCGAAGGATGAAGGTTCCGCCGTTCTTCAGCGCGAAGAGGAAGTTGTGCAGCGCCGTGCGGATGTTGCCGACGTGCAGCCGGCCGGTCGGTGAGGGCGCAAAGCGGGTGACGACGGTCATGGGGTCGCACCTAGACGTTCGCTTGATGCTACGCCAGCAAGGCCGCCGTCCCTCCGGTCAGCCTCGCACTACATGATAAATGCTGTTGTTTCGCCAGATCTCATCGCAGTTCGAAACGGGGGTGCCCAGTATCTCGATGGCATTGTCCGATGCGATGGGAGCGATGCCCAACTGGCGCCCAAGCTCGTCCATTGCACCAGCTTGAGAATCGATGGTCTTCAGAAGCCAGCGCACCCTTATTCCCGCAGCTCGCAATTGGGACTTGTCGATTTCGTTCAGTCGTCCCGGTCCCAGGCTCAACAGACCGAACTTCGCCCATTCCTGCCTGGCTTCATAGATATTGTCGGCAATCCTGTGACTCGTCTCATTCGCGAGGAAGTAAATGTCGCTGCGGTCGGCCCCGTAGCGGTCGCGAAACGGCCGGGCGATATCGCTCGAAATGGGCTCCACCATATAATAGCCGCCGCCCGGCATGGCGATGTCACGTTCCAACAGCGGGCTCCGTCCCGATTCTGAAGCTTCCATCAAGGCATCCACGCGTTTGCGCAGGCAAGGGATCGCCACCCTCCAGGCTTCCGACGTCTGCCGGCTGCGCCCGAGCTCGAAATCGAGGCGTGAATGCTCCTCGCTCACCTGGCGCTGAGTCGCCCGGTCTCCGACCAAATTGGCGAGGCCTTGAGCAATAAGGACGCCGACGATGACGACGAGCAATTCGAAGATGAACAGGCGCGCGGTCCGTTGCAGCCGGTACCCGTGGAACAACGCGCCAGCCTTCGCCGAAGAATCGCGCACCGCCCTAAACATTGTCCTAAGCCCCCACCCAAACGAGAGGGCGCTTAGCACAACTAGTGCGGCGTCTTCACCTGCGGACCCGTGTGGAAGAAGTTGCTGATCGGGTAGCGGCGGTCTCGGCCGAAGTTGCGGGTTCCGATTTTCACCCCCGGCGGCGCCTGACGGCGCTTGTATTCGGCGCGCAGCATCTTGGTCTCGATATCGGCGACGAGGGCGACGTCCTCGCCGGTCGTATTGGCGACCTCGTTCACCGACCTCTCCTTGTCGACCAGCCCTTCGAGGATCCGGTCGAGCACCGAATAAGGGGGGAGGCTGTCCTCGTCCTTTTGGTCCGGCCGAAGCTCGGCACTCGGCGGCTTGGTGATAACGCGCGCGGGCATCACCGGGCCGTCGGGGCCGAGCGCGCCTTCGGGCTTGTTCGCATTCCGCCAGCGGGAGAGGGCGAAGACGGTCGTCTTGTAGGCGTCCTTCAGGACCGAATAGCCGCCGGCCATGTCGCCGTAGAGGGTGGCGTAGCCGACGCTCATCTCGCTCTTGTTGCCGGTCGTCAGAAGCATCTGCCCGCCGGAGTTCGACAGCGCCATCAGCGCGACCATCCGAAGACGTGCCTGCACATTCTCGGCGGCTAAGCCGGTCAGCTGCGGGAGCATTTCGTCCACCCCGTCGACGCCGGGAGCGATTGAGACGACGTCATGACGGCAGCCGAGCATGCGAGCGCACTCCCGCGCATCCTCGAGGCTTTCCTCGCTGGTATATTTGGACGGGAGCATCACGCCCCAGACTTTCTCCGGTCCGAGCGCGTCGACGGCGACGGCGGCCGACAGCGCGCTGTCGATCCCGCCCGAGAGGCCGAGGATCACGCCGGGAAAGCCGTTGCGCTCCACATAATCGTGAAGCCCGACCATCATCGCCTTGTAGACGTCCTCCGGGAACGCATCGAGCGCGTGGCTCTCGCGAGTCGTGCAGCGCCAGCCTTCACCCGTCCGCTCCCAGTCGGTGATCAGCAGCGCCTCGTTCCAGTCGCAAAGCTGGACGACCCGCTCGCCGTCCGGGTGGACGATGAAGGACGATCCGTCGAAGACCAGCTCGTCCTGGCCGCCGACGCGGTTGAGGTAGGCGATAGGTAGCGAGGTCTCGAGCGCTCGCGACCGGACCAGGCGGTAGCGGTTCTCGTCCTTGTCGAGCTCGTACGGGCTGCCGTTCGGCACCAGCAGCATCTCCGCCCCCGCATCGGCGAGATGGGCGCAGACGATTTCCTGCCAGATATCCTCGCAGATCGGGACCCCGATCTTCACGCCCTTGAATTCCAGCGGCTCAGGCAGCGGTCCCGGCGTGAAGATTCGCTTCTCGTCGAAGGTGCCGTAGTTTGGCAGCTCCCGCTTCAGCGTCCGACCAACGACCCGGCCGCCGTCGGCGAGGATCATCGCATTGTAGACCGAGCCTCCCTCGACCATCGGTGTTCCGATCAGGATCGCGGGGCCGGGCTCCGTCGTCGCGGCAACAAGCTGGTCGGTGCATTCGTGGGCGCGCCGGACGAATTCCGGTTTCAGCACCAGGTCTTCGGGCGGATAGCCGATCAGCTGCAGCTCCGGGCAGAGCAAAAGGTCCGCGCCCATCGCCTTCCGCCGCATCTCGAGCATCGCCTTTGCGTTGCTTTCGAGGTCGCCGACGCGCTGGTTCATCTGCGCGAACGCAATCGTCAGGCGGTCGGTCATGCGTGCGATTTAGCGAGCGGACGCGCCGCGGCAACCTTTACGGACGGCGGCCTGCCTCGCTAAGAGCGGGCCGCTGCTGGGGAAAACCACATGAAATTGCTCGCCGGGAACAGCAACCTGCCGCTGGCCCGATCGATTTCCGAC
>Ga0207647_10000839_pt1 | contig 23869 bp, 22 predicted proteins | sample KBSCornC2_FD_184295 | JGI IMG/M metagenome (GOLD analysis project Ga0207647, IMG submission 184295) | Corn rhizosphere microbial communities from Kellogg Biological Station, Michigan, USA - C2 (SPAdes) (version 2) | ecosystem: Host-associated > Plants > Roots > Rhizosphere ... | reverse complement strand
TACATCTACGTCAAGAACGCTCACGTCCGTGCGATTCCAGCGGTCAAAGCCTATGTGGCTGAATTTACCAAAGAAACCGCCTGGGGGCCGAACGGCTATCTAGTCCGCCGGGGCATGATCGCGGCGCCGGATGCCGTACGGGCGAAGAGTGCCGCCACCGCGAGGGCGCTGACGCCGCTCGATCCGGCTTCGATCAAATAACCATCCTTTCGCGTGACACATGAAGATTAAGGGGAATATCGTGACAATTACCAAACTTGCCTTGCTGGGCACAGCGAGCCTGTTCGCCTTCGGATCGGCGGCCTATGCGCAGGATCAGGCGGCGGACGCCCCGGTCGAAACCGCCGAAACGACCACTGACGCAGCCTCTGAACTTGAGTTCCTGAAAGCACAGGTCGAATCGCTCCAGGCTCAGATCAATGAGATCCAGAAAAAATCCACCGCCACCGAAGCAACCTGGAAGCCCGCGCAGTGGGCAACTGAGACCAAGGTCAGTGGCCGCATGTACTTCAATTTTAGTAACATCGACCAGAAAAATAATGGCGTTGCTAATACGAACACTGACAACACGACTAATTTCGAGCTTAAGCGTTTCTATCTTGGTGTTGATCATCAGTTCAATAAGATCTTCTCTGGCAACATCACTACAGATGTAACGTGGCAATCCGGCGTAGGCGCGTCGCTCTACATCAAGAAGGCCTATCTGCAGGCGAAGTTCTCTGACGCACTTGCCATTCGGGTGGGCGCTTACGATACGCCGTGGGTGCCGTTCGTGGAGAATATCAACGGCTATCGGCACATTGAGAAGGTTCTGATCGACCGTACGAACTTCGGCACGTCCTCCGACTGGGGTATTCATGTCGGCGGCAGCTTCGGGCAGGACAAGCTGGTCGAATATGCTGTCGCGGTACTCAACGGCGGTGGTTATCGCAATCCGCCGGGCGTAGGCGGTACCAATCGTACCCATAGCCTGGACGTCGAAGGCCGTATCAACGTGAACTATGCGGGCTTCACCGCTGCAATTGGCGGCTACACTGGCAAGTTGGCGGCAGAAAAGGGTGCCGTAAGCTCGACACCCAATCGTGCCGAACGCCTCGATGCCTTGCTGGTGTACAAGAACAAGCTGTTCACCGCCGGCGGCGAATATTTCTACGCCAAGAACTGGAACAATGTGACGGGCAGCCTGTCCGCTACGGCCGATCAGAAATCAGACGGCTTTTCACTGTTTGGCTCTGTCAACTTCATGCCGCAGTGGAGCGCCTTCGGTCGTTATGAATGGGTGAAGCCAAACAAGCTGACGACGCCCGACATCAAGGAAGACTTCTTCTTTGCGGGCGTTCAGTACAGCCCGGTCAAGATCGTCGATCTCGCGCTCGTCTACAAGCGGGATGTGGCTAATGACGGTGCAATCAGCACCGGTAATGGCACCATCGGCGTTGCCGGTGCGGGATCGCGTGGCACCTATGACGAGGTGGGCCTGTTCGGCCAGTTCCGCTTCTAACGCTTTGATTTCCAAGGAACTGCCCCGCCGGAGCGATTCGGCGGGGCTTTTCTTTCAGATGTTCAAGCGGGCACGAACTCGCCCGTGGCATCGTCGAGGACGCGCAATATGCCGTCGGCGATCGCGAAATGGGCACCCCTTAGCTTCAGCCTTCCCGCCGCTTCCCGTTCGGGGATACAGGGAAAGGTCCGCAGGTTGGCGAGGCTGACCTTGACGGCCTCATATTCCAGCGCGCTCGCAGCATCGGCGCTTTCGGCATGATGATGCTCGATCACGCGATCACGCGCTTCGTCAAGCAGGTCGACCCAATGCGCGATGAAGCCGCCTTCACCCGGAGGCGCTCCTTCGAACCTTCGGGACAGCGACGCAGCGACGCCGCCGCATTGACCATGACCCAATACGACGACTTCCGGAACCTCAAGCTGGGTGACCGCGAACTCGAGCGCGGCTGATACGCCGTGGCGGCCGCCGCCCAGTTCGAAGGGCGGCACCAGGTTCGCTACATTGCGCACCACGAACATCTCGCCAGGCGACGCATCGAAAATCTGGGTGGGATCGACCCTGCTGTCCGAACAGGCGATCACCATCAGCTTGGGTTCTTGCCCTTCGGCAAGTTGCGACCAGCGTTCGCGTTGGCGTGACCAGTCACCTGCGCGGAAGCGCTTGTAGCCTTCGATCAGATCATTGAAGTCTTTCATGGTCTTTTCGTTAGGTCGGTCGCGAAGGGGTGGCAAGTCGGGATTGGATCGCTTATCTGCGCGCCATGAGCGAAGCCGCGATCCGCCCCTTACGCCAGCGCAAACCTGATTGGATCAGGGTCAAAGCCCCTACCAGCACAGCTTTTGCTGAAACCCGCCAGCTCATGCGCAGGCTCAACCTCGCGACCGTTTGCGAGGAGGCTGCCTGTCCGAATATCGGTGAATGCTGGACCAAGAAGCACGCGACGGTGATGATCCTGGGAGACACCTGCACGCGAGCCTGCGCCTTTTGCAATGTCAAAACCGGCATGCCGCGTGCCGTAGATGCGCTCGAGCCGCAGCATGTCGCCGACGCCGCCGCAGAACTGGGTTTGGAGCATATCGTCGTCACCTCGGTCGATCGCGACGATCTGCCGGACGGCGGCGCCTCGCAGTTCGTGAAGGTGATCGAAGCGCTGCGGCGGACGACGCCCTCGACGACGATCGAGATTCTTACGCCCGATTTCCGTAACAAGAGCGAGAAGGCAGTCGAGGCGATCGTCACCGCGCGCCCCGATGTCTACAATCATAACCTCGAAACCGTTCCCCGGCTCTATCCGACGATCCGCCCTGGCGCGCGCTATTATGCATCGCTCCGGCTGTTGGAGAGCGTGAAGCGGCTTGATCCCACCATCTTCACCAAGTCAGGCGTGATGGTGGGGTTGGGCGAGGAGCGGCTGGAGGTCCACCAGGTGATGGATGACATGCGCTCGGCGGACATCGATTTTCTGACGATGGGCCAGTATCTTCAGCCGACGCCGAAACATGCCGCAGTGGCTGAATTCGTTACCCCGGATATGTTCAAGGCCTATGCCGCGATTGCGCGTGCGAAAGGTTTCTTGCTGGTGGCCGCCACGCCGCTGACGCGCTCGAGCTACCATGCCGGTGATGACTTCGCGAAAATGAAGGCGGTACGCGAGGCACAGCTTGCCAAAGCATAGCGAGACCCGGAAGCTTCCTTATCCGCCGGAACTGCTTTTCGATCTGGTGGCCGATGTCGGCCGCTACGGTGAGTTCCTGCCCTGGGTGGCGGCGGTGCGCGTGCGATCGGACAGCGAAACCGAGATGGTTGCCGATCTTGTGGTCGGCTTCAAAGGCCTGCATGAGAAGTTCACCTCGCGCGTCCACAAGCACCGGCCGGACCGGGTATGCGTCGATTATGTCGAAGGCCCGCTCAAATATCTCAGGAACGAGTGGACTTTCCGCCCGGATGGCGCGGGTGGAACGATCCTCGATTTCTGTGTGGACTTCGCCTTCCGTTCCGCAATTTTCGAAGCGTTGGCGGGCCAGATGTTCGAGCGCGCCTTCCGCAAGATGACCGCGGCGTTCGAGGAGCGCGCGCGGGCCCTTTACGGCAACGAGGATTCCGGCATCAGCAGTTCGAGCGCGCATAGCGCCGCCTGAAACCGGACTCCCCCGCGGCCGAGATCCCCGAAGTTCCGGCTGTCGGCGGCCACCGCGTTGGGATCGCCGTCCCTGGTCGCGCAGGCGAATACGACCGTGCCGACCGGCTTCTTCTCGCTCCCGCCTTCGGGACCCGCAATACCTGTGATCGCAACAGCTACGTCCGCGTCGGTTCGTTCGAGGGCACCGCGCGCCATTCCCCAGGCGACTGCGATCGACACTGCTCCGAACGTTTCGAGCACATCGCTGCTGACGCCAAGCAGCTTGAGCTTGGCATCGTTCGAATAGGTTACGAACCCCGCTTCGAACATCGCAGACGAACCGGGAATCTCCGTGATCGCGGCGGTAACGAGGCCGCCCGTGCAGCTTTCCGCCACCGCCACGCGCCGGCCTGCGGCGATATTCGCTTCCACCACTTTGCGGGCAGCGTCCACAAGCTGCGGCGGCATCGCGCAGAGTTGCGTCATTGGATGTCCTTCATTCTGATCGTGGCGACGGCTTGGGCAGCTATCCCCTCAGTTCGGCCGGTAAAGCCGAGTCGCTCCGTCGTGGTTGCCTTCACGCTAACTCTTGTAACGGGCAGCCGCAACAACTCGGCGATGGTTGAGCGTATCGCGAGCCGATGCGGCCCGATCCTCGGTGCTTCGCAGATGATCGTAAGATCGACATGATCGATGACACCCCCGGCGCCGCGAATCAGCGTAGCAGCATGTTCCAGGAACAGGCGGGAAGCCGCGCCTTTCCATTGTGGGTCCGAGGGTGGAAAATGATCCCCGATATCGCCCAGCGCAGCAGCGCCGAGCAAGGCGTCGGTGAGGGCGTGGAGCGCCACGTCAGCGTCGGAATGGCCGGCCAGGCCCCGTTCGTACGGGATCGCAATGCCTCCCAGCCACACCGGTCCCGTGCCGCCGAACGCATGGACGTCGAATCCCATTCCAGTGCGGCTGATCATGCCGGTCGCCAGCCGTGCTGCGGCGAGCTCGAAATCAGCTTCATAAGTGAGCTTCTCCAATAGGGGATCGCCAGCGACCAGTGCGACATCGTGGCCGATGGCTCGAAGCATTTGTGCATCGTCGGTCGCCTCCCTCTGGTCGGGCCAATCCCGATGGGCTCGAACCAGCGTTTCGGTGCGGAATGCCTGGGGCGTCTGGACCCGCACGATCGTCGTGCGGTCGATCGTATCGCCGAGCATCTCTCCCATGCGCGCAAGCGTGTCGACGACCGGAAGCACCGGTACGGCACCATGATCCCGCTCAAGCGCCTTGATCAGCCGGTCGATAACTTCGAATGGTACGAATGGCCGCGCGGCATCGTGTATCAGCACATATTCGCTGCGAACGGACTGAAGGCCTGCTTCCACTGAATGCCGGCGCTGTGCCCCGCCGATGACGGGCGGCGGCAGCGATCGTCCGGCCATCGCGTGTTCATAAAATTCGTGATGATCTTGCCCGATTACGACCCGCACCTGGGCGATGCCGGGATGAGCAAGGAGTGAATCCACCGCGTGGGCGAGCACGCTCTTGCCCGCGATCATGCGATATTGTTTGGGTATCCCGTCACCAGCGCGGCTGCCGGAGCCTGCGGCGACCACCAATGCCGTGATATTCGATTCCCTTTCCATTGCGGCGCGCTCTATCGCGCCGCGGCCTTGCTCGCCAGCCGCTTTCGGTTTACGTGACGTGCCGCTTTTTTAGGCAGAGGATCTTGCGACTCAAACCCATCAGCTTTGGCAATGTCACCATCGAAAATCCGGTGATATTGGCCCCGATGACCGGCGTCACCGATCTGCCGTTTCGGCGGATCGTCCGGCGCTTTGGCTCCGGGCTCAACGTCACCGAGATGATCGCCAGTCAGGCGATGATTCGGGAGACGCGCCAATCGCTGCAGAAGGCGGCATGGGCCGCTGAGGAAGAGCCGATCTCGATGCAGCTTGCCGGGTGCAGCCCGGTCGAGATGGCCGAGGCAGCCAGACTCAACGCCGATCGCGGCGCGGCTATTATCGACATCAACATGGGCTGCCCGGTCAAGAAAGTGGTCAATGGCGAGGCGGGTTCCGCCCTGATGCGCGATCTGAAGCTCGCCGCCGCGATCATCAAGGCAACTGTCGAGGCGGTGGACCTGCCGGTCACGCTCAAGATGCGCATGGGCTGGGATCATTATAGCCTCAACGCGCCCGAGCTTGCTCGCATCGCCGAGGATCTCGGCATCCGCATGATCACCGTCCATGGCCGAACGCGCTGCCAGATGTACAAAGGCAATGCCGACTGGGGCTTCGTTCGGAAGGTAAAGGAAGCGGTTTCCTTGCCTGTCATCGTCAATGGCGATATCTGCTCGATCGAGGATGCTGACGAGGCGCTGGTGCTCTCAGGCGCAGATGGCGTGATGATCGGCCGCGGCGCTTATGGCAGGCCGTGGTTGCTTTCCCAAGTGATGCGCTGGTTCAGCCAGGGCGAGCGCCGTCCGGAGCCGTCACTCGACGTCCAATATGCCCTCATCGTTGAGCATTACCATGCGATGCTTGACCATTATGGGCGGGAGACGGGCGTCAACATGGCTCGAAAGCATATCGGGTGGTATACCAAGGGGCTGACCGGCTCCGCCGAATTTCGAAATCGCGTCAACCAGGAGCCCGATCCCAAAGTCGTGCTCGGCATGATCCAGGATTTCTACGCGCCATGGCTCTCTCGCGCGGCGGCTTGATCCGGTTCCCCTGGCGGGGATCGCAGCCGGCGGCCGCGGTCTCGCCCCCGCCGCCTGCAACCGAGTTGCTGGCCGCGCTGCCGATCGCCTTGTTCGCGGTCGATCCCGACGGCCGCGTCGCTGACACCAATGTCACCGCGGAGATCATGTTGAATCTTAGCCGTGTGTCGATCATCGGGCGCGAGCTCAAGGAATTGCTGGGCGACGAGTTGCCTCAGCCCACCGGCGATTCGCCGTTCGCGGCATTTGATTATGAGATCGAACTTGGCGGCGCACGCAAGCAGCGAGTCGATCTTGTCGCGGCTCCATTGCCCGATCGTGCTGGCTGGCGGATCGTGACCGTCCATGCCCGCGCCCGCGCACTGATGGCGGGCCGCTGGTCCGAGCGCGAAGGGGGCACGCTCTCGGCCGTCGGCGCCGCGGCGATGCTTGCACATGAGATCAAGAACCCGCTCTCGGGCATAAGGGGGGCTGCGCAGCTTCTCGAGACCAATGTCGATGAGGACTCGCAAGCGCTCACGTCACTGATCCGCAATGAAGTAGATCGTGTCGCCGCCCTGATCGATCGCATGGAGGGATTCACCGACACCCGCCCGCTCGAGCGCGCACCGCAAAATATCCATGCGATCCTCGATCATGCCCGCAGCGTGGCGCAGCAGGGTTTTGGCAGGGATATTCTCATCCGCGAAGTATATGATCCATCCTTGCCGCCCGTGCTCGGCAATCGCGATGCATTGATCCAGGTGTTCATCAATCTCATGAAGAATGCAGCCGAAGCCATCCAGGCACATGGTGGCACGACCATCACGCTCACCACCGCCTATCGTCATGGCGTTTCGACCGTGAAGCTGGGGAGCGAGCAGCGGCTTTCCTTGCCCATCGAGATCTGCGTCGTCGATGACGGTCCAGGCGCGCCTGCTGAAATTGCCGAATATCTGTTCGATCCGTTCGTGACCACCAAGAAATCCGGCGGCGGGTTGGGGCTGGCGCTCGTCGATAAGATGATCGCCGATCAGGGTGGTATCGTCGAATATTCGCGCGAGGGCGATCCCGGCCGAACGGTGTTCCGCCTCCTCCTTCCACGCGCCGGAAAGCGCGCATGAACGCCGCCGTGCATTCAGGCCGCGTGCTGGTCGTAGATGACGATGCGGCTATTCGTACGGTCGTGCGTGAAGCGCTGAGGCGAGAGGGCCACCGTGTCGAAACGGCAGGCTCGGTCGCCGAATTGAAGCGGGCAGTCCGATCGTTCGATCCGCAGGTCCTGGTTACCGATGTCATCCTGCCCGACGGCAATGGCCTCGACATGGTCCCTGAGCTGCTGGCCGAATATCCGGCGATGCCGATTATCGTGCTTTCAGCCCAGAACACGTTCACGACCGCAGTGCGCGCAAGCGAGCAGGGCGCGTTCGACTATCTGCCGAAACCTTTCGACCTCGCAGAGCTTAGCCGCGCCGTGGAGGATGCCCTTGTCGTCCGGGGCAGCAAGGGCAAGATAGGACAGGATGCACCAGGGGCGATCAGTGAGGATCTGCCGCTGATCGGCCGATCGCCGCCGATGCAGGAAGTGTATCGCACGATCACGCGCGTGCTTTCCAACGATCTCAGCGTGCTGGTGCTTGGCGAGTCCGGCACGGGCAAGGAGCTCGTTGCGCGCGCCATCCATGATTTTGGGCCTCGTGCATCGAAGCCGTTCGTCGCGATCAATATGGCCGCCATTCCGCGCGAGCTGATCGAATCGGAACTCTTCGGCCATGAGCGCGGCGCGTTCACCGGTGCTCAGAGCCGTGTCGCCGGGCGATTCGAACAGGCGCAGGGCGGAACGCTGTTTCTCGATGAGATTGGCGACATGCCGTTGGAGGCGCAAACTCGCCTCTTGCGCGTTCTCCAGAGCGACGAATTCTCGCCCGTAGGCAGCAGCCGTTCGATTCGCGCGGATGTGCGCATCATCGCCGCGACCCACAAGGACCTGCCGCAGCTCATCGCCGACAATACATTTCGCGAGGATCTCTATTACCGGCTGAACGTCGTTCCGATCCGGCTGCCGCCGTTGCGCGAACGGGTTGAGGATATCGGCGAGCTTTCCCAATATTTTCTCGATCGCGCCGCCCATGATGGCCTGCCGCGCAAGAAGCTCGATCCCGGCGCGGTGGATCGGCTTTCCCGCCATCGCTGGCCAGGGAATGTGCGCGAGCTCGAAAATATGATGCGCCGGATCGCGGCACTGGCCCGTGAGGACGTGATCGGTGCGCAGCTGATCGAAACGCAGCTCGGCCAGCGCGGCGACACTGCTCCCACCGCTCAACTGGAGGCCAATGCAGGAGGGCTCGCAGACGCCGTCGAGACCCATCTTTCACGCTATTTCGCCGCTTTCGGAAGGGATCTTCCGCCCGACGGCATGTACGAACGGATCCTGGCTGAGGTCGAACGGCCATTGCTGAGCCTCAGCATGGCTGCCGTGCGCGGCAACCAGCTCAAGGCCGCGAAGATGCTCGGCATCAACCGGAACACCTTGCGCAAGAAGCTGACCGAGCTGGGTATCAACCCGCAAATCGGGCGCCGCTGACCTCCGGACCTTGTCGCTCCGTCGCGAAATCCAGCTTGTGTTTCTCAACCGTGTTCCGGCTGCAACGCCTCCGTGTTATCGATGCAACTAATGGTTGCCTTGATGCCTGCTCCTGATTCGCGTTCGCGCGTCACGCGATCGCTGGAAGCGATGTGGCGTTCAGGACGGCTGCCGGCGCTGATCGAAGTGGGCACACTCTTGCTTGCGCTCCTGATGGCGGGCGCAAGCTACTTCATCATTGTCGGTCATGGTGTCTCGCAACAATTGTTGACGCCATTGGTGATCGCAAGCCTGCTGGTCGGAAACCTCGTGCCGGTGATGGCCCTCCTCGTGCTGATTGCGCGGCGTATCGCCAAGGGCCGCGCGGCGCAGTCGCTGGGCGGCGGACGCGGGCGGCTGCACGTGCGACTGGTGGCGCTGTTCTCGGTCATCGCCAGCGTACCAACCTTGCTGGTCGTGATCTTCGCATCGCTGCTGTTCCAATATACCGTCGAATTCTGGTTCTCGGAACGGGCGCGTGTCGTGCTCGTCAACGCCGACCGCGTGGCGCAGACCTATGTCGAGGAGCATAAGACCCGCATTGCCAACGAGATCGTTCCGATGGCCGGCGATCTACGCGACGCATTATCGCGCGTGAGCATCTATGATCCGCGCTTTTCGGAATTCTTCGCGCAACAGGTGGCCTATCGTTTGCTTGTCGAGGCCGCGATCATCGAGGTCGGCGAAGATGGCCGCCTTCGATTGATGGCTGGTGCCAATCTCGACAAGCGGCCTTTGTCGCGTCGTTTGCGACCTGAGTTGATGCCGCTCCGCGGGGATCCTCGACCACGTCTCGCGGTCGATGGTCGGAATCGCGTGGAGGCGGTGGTTGCCCTTCAGCCGCATCTTTATCTCTATATATCCAGGCATATCGATCCGGTGGTGCTGATGCAGGTTGCGCGGGCACGAAATGCACTCTCCGATTATAATGCGATGGTCGAGCGTTCGCGATCGCTCCAGCTCCGTTTCAATGCGACGCTGATCCTGGTTACGTTGCTAATCGTCGCGGGCGTGATCTGGATCGCGCTGGCGTTGGCCGACCGGATCGTACGTCCGCTGGGCGAGCTGGTCGATGCGGCCAAGCGCGTGGCAGGCGGCGATCTCGCCGTGCGGGTCGCCGTTCCCAAGCGGCAGGACGAAATCAGTACGCTCGCTAACACCTTCAATCGCATGACCCGGCGCCTCGAGGAGCAGAATAGGGCGCTCACCACTGCCAATACGCAGCTCGACAGTCGGCGGGCATTGACGGAAGCTGTGCTGGCTGGCGTTTCCGCGGGCGTCATCGCCATCGATCGCAAGCGCCACGTGACGCTGCTCAATATGCCCGCGCGCGCAATGCTTGGCACGCGGGATGAAGTGGTCGGCAAAGGCCTTTCGGAGGTGGCTCCCGAACTGGACGATCTCGTGAACAGCGCTACCGGGGAGGCGGTTATCCAGTTGAGCGGTTCGGACGATCCACGGACGCTGGCGGTGACGACCGCGCGGACGCGAAACGGTCATGTGCTTACATTCGACGATATCACCCAGCAGCTCGCCGATCAGCGGCGCGCGGCGTGGGCCGATGTCGCCCGTCGCATCGCCCACGAGATCAAAAACCCGCTGACGCCGATCCAGCTTGCTGCGGAACGGCTCCAACGCCGTTATGGACGTGATCTGGCTGCCGATGACGGAACCTTCGAGAAATTGACCGGCACGATCGTGCGCCAGGTGGCCGACTTGCGGCGTATGGTCGACGAATTTTCTTCGTTCGCGCGCATGCCCAAACCGGTTTTCCGAGACGAATCCCTGGTCGATGTGGTGCGACAGGCTGTATTCCTGCACGAAGTTGCGCATCCGGAAATAAGGTTCAGCTTCTCGGGGCCCAATGAGCCGGTAGTTCTGGCATGCGACCGGCGTCAACTTGGCCAAGCCTTCACCAACATCCTGAAAAACGCGATCGAGGCGATCGAAGAAAAGATCAGCCAATTCGGCGCCGATCCGCAAGGCGAGATCGGGGTGCAGCTCGATCATGGCGGTGATCGGATCTGCGTTACCGTATCGGACAACGGCATTGGTCTTCCCGCCGACCGCGAGCGCCTGACCGAGCCTTACATCACCACGCGCGTTCGCGGCACCGGGCTGGGGCTGGCGATCGTCAAGAATATTCTGGAGGAACATCATGCGAGCATCAGCTTCGCCGACCGTCCCGGTGGGGGAACCGTGGTAACGATCATGTTCGATCCCTCACTTCTCACCACTGATCCGATCAGCGACACTTCGGCATCTCAACCCGCCGATGAAGCGGCTCAGCACGGGCAAGGCTGATCATGGCGCTCGACATACTCATCGTCGATGACGAGCAGGATATCCGCGATCTCGTCGCGGGGGTCCTGGAAGATGAAGGCTATGAAGCCCGTGTCGCCGCCGACAGCAACGCTGCCTTGGCCGCATTGCGTGAACGGCGTCCCTCGCTGGTCCTGCTCGATGTGTGGTTGCAGGGCTCGCAGATGGACGGGTTGGAACTGCTCGATGAGATCAAGCGGCGTGACGCATCGCTCCCGGTGCTGATGATTTCCGGCCACGGCAATCTCGACACCGCCGTCACGGCGATCCGGCGCGGCGCGGTGGATTTCATCGAGAAGCCGTTCGAAGCCGAGAAACTGCTGCATCTGGTGGCACGCGCTACCGAAACCGAGCGGCTCCGCCGCGAAGTCGCCAGCCTCAAGGCGCGGGTCGGCGATGAGGAGGAGCTACATGGCACCTCCAGCGCCATCAACGCCGTGCGCGCGACGCTCAAGCGCGTGGCCGCGACCGGGAGCCGTGTGCTGATCAGCGGACCGGCCGGCGTCGGCAAAGAGGTCGCGGCGCGCCTGCTCCATCAATGGAGCCCGCGCGCGGACGCTCCTTTTGTGATCGCCAGTGCCGCGCGGATGGATCCGGACAGCGTCGAGGAAGCGCTTTTCGGAGTGGAGGAGGGTGGCGAACTCCTACGTCCAGGGCTTTTGGAACGCGCCCATGGCGGCACTCTGTTTCTCGACGAGATCGCCGACATGCCGCTTACAACGCAGGCCAAGATCCTGCGCGTGCTCACCGATCAGAGCTTTACGCGGATCGGCGGGCAGCGGGTGGTGAAGGTCGACGTGCGCGTGATTTCAGCGACGGCCTCCAGGCTGGCCGACGAAATTGCCGCGGGCCGGTTCCGCGAGGATCTGTTTTACCGGCTCAATGTCGTGCCGATTGCCTTGCCGGCATTGGCTGATCGCCGCGAAGACATCGTTGCCCTGAGCGAGCATTTCGTGGCCCGTTTTGCCAGCGAGCGGCGCGTGGCGACGCCGGCGATATCGGAAGATGCGATGGCGGCGCTGCAGGCGCATGAATGGCCCGGCAATGTTCGCCAGCTGCGAAACGTGATCGAACGCACGATCATCCTTGCTCCAGGTGACCGGCTCGCGCGAATCGATTTCGACATGTTGCCCGCGGAGGTTGCGAGCGATCAGCCGCATATCGGCAATAGCGACGGAAGCAGGGCGCTAATGTCCACGCCGCTTCGTGAAGCACGCGAAAGCTTCGAACGCGAATATCTGCGCGTTCAGATTCGGCGTTTCTCGGGAAACATCTCCCGCACGGCGAGTTTCATCGGCATGGAGCGGTCGGCGCTGCATCGCAAACTCAAAATGCTTGGCCTCTCCGATGCACGAGGCGAAGAAGAGGAACACTGAGCTAGACGAGTTCGCTGCAGTGCGGTACAACCGTTGCACTGGCGCGTAGGGCGCCAGGTGCACGACGCCAGGCAAAGGCGCCCATGCGGGCCACGACCCGCCAAGAACCGGAGGCGGCCATGGCCGACAAGGTCAATAATCTGCAGGACATTTTCCTGAACTCGATTCGTAAGTCAAAAACGCCCGTGACAATGTTCCTCGTCAAGGGCGTGAAGCTCCAGGGTATCATCACCTGGTTCGATAATTTCTCGGTGCTGTTGCGCCGCGACGGTCAATCGCAGTTGATCTACAAGCATGCGATTTCGACGGTAATGCCTGCGCATCCCATCAATATGGACTTTGACGAGAATGGCAGCCGAAAGCCGGTGCTGTTGCAGGAGATATTCCTGACGGCTGCGCGGAACTCGGGAGAGCCCGTGACGATGTTCCTCGTCAACGGCGTGATGCTCCAGGGCGATGTGGCAGCTTTCGATCTCTTTTGTCTTTTGCTCCATCGGGACGGAATCTCCCAACTGGTCTACAAGCATGCGATTTCGACCGTCCAGCCGTCGCGTCCGCTCAACCTCCAAGGCGTGGGCGAGGACGAGGAGTCGGAAGAGGATTGAGCGTATTCAACCGCGATGACGATGATGGCGTCGCGCGTGGCGCAAGGGCAATCATCGCGCTCCCAGACGGATTGAGCGAATCGCTTCGTGATGTGGACGCGCGGCTCGACGAGGCGACCGGGCTTGCCGAAGCGATTGGCCTCGATGTCGTTGACAAGCTAGCGCTACGCATTCGCAATCCGCGTCCCGCCACCTTGTTCGGGGCGGGGCAGGTGGACAGCATCGGCGATGCCGCGCGGATGGCCGAGGCGCAGCTGATCGTGGTGGACGGGGCACTGACACCGGTTCAGCAACGCAATCTCGAGACCGCGACCGGGGCCAAGGTGATCGATCGCACCGGTTTGATCCTTGAGATTTTCGGCGAGCGCGCCGCCACTGCCGAGGGCCGCCTTCAGGTCGAGCTTGCGCATCTCGATTATCAGGCAGGCAGGCTGGTGCGCAGCTGGACTCACCTTGAACGCCAACGTGGCGGTTTCGGATTTCTCGGTGGCCCCGGTGAAACGCAGATCGAGGCCGACCGGCGGCTCATCCGGGACCGCATGGCCAAAATCCGGCGCGAGCTTGAACAGGTTCGCAAAACCCGCGGCCTCCATCGTGCGCGGCGCCAGCGCGCGCCGTGGCCGGTCGTTGCCCTCGTGGGTTATACCAATGCCGGCAAGTCGACGCTGTTCAACCGGCTGACCGGGGCCGACGTCATGGCCGAAAATCTGCTGTTCGCGACGCTTGATCCAACCATGCGGCAAATTTCGCTCCCGGGCTTTGATAAGGCGATCCTTTCAGACACCGTCGGCTTTGTTTCGGACCTTCCAACCCAACTCGTCGCTGCGTTCCGGGCGACACTGGAGGAAGTGACCGCTGCTGATCTGATCCTCCACGTGCGGGACATCGCTCATCCGGATAGCGAGGCCCAGGCGAACGACGTGGCACAGGTGCTGCAGGAGATCGGCATTGAGCCAGGAAAGGGGCCGCCTGTCGTCGAGGTTTGGAACAAGATAGACCTGCTTGACACCGATATGGCTGCGACAATGCGTGCTCAAGCCGATCGGCGCGATGACGTCGTCATCGTATCTGCCTTGAGCGGCGAAGGGATCGACGCGCTCAAGCGCAAGGCCGCGGATTGCCTGGGCACCCGCAACGCCGTTCATTCGGTCGAACTCGACATTGCGGACGGCGCCGCTCTCGCCTGGCTTCACGGCCGTGGCGAGATCGTCTCTCAGGAAGAATGCAACGGAAAGCTCGCAATCGATGTCCGTTTGTCTGATGCAGATTGGGAGCGTTTTCAGGTACGTCATTGATAATCAATGGTTTATTGAGCGACACCCGCAATGTTTGCGACCATGGCATACAGCGCTTCCAGCCAGGCTTGCCCCGCCGCTGACCCAGACATTCGGCGCATCCGTGCATCTGCTGCGCTAAAAGGGGATTCACCTTCCCGTCCCGCTATGTCATGATGGCGGGGAGGGGTAAGCATGCGTCAAATAAGGGAATTCCTGTTGGGGGTGCTGGCGGTGGCGGGTATCGCCACAGGCACCGCGACGGCGCAGGTGGATCCCGATGTCGAGCAGTCGGCGTTCCAGGCGTTCATATCGGGTTTGCGTACGCAGGCGATATCCCAGGGCGTGAGTCCGGCCACCTTCGACAGCACTGTGCCGACGCTGCGCTTCAATCCCCGCGTGATCGTGCTCGATCGCTCTCAGCCGGGTGGCGATCCCAGCCAGGCCCCGACCATACCGGCGTTCGCGCCTTACCGGGATAAGCATGTCACCCCGGACCTGATCGATCGGGGCAGGAGCCGTTACCTCATGCTCCGGCCGCAGCTCGCGCGAGTCGAGGCCGCGACTGGGGTACCCGAGGCCGTCATGATGGCGATCTACGGCCACGAGACCGGCTATGGCAGCTTTACCGGTAATTTCGATCTGCTCGGCTCCCTGGCGACGCTGGCCTTCGAGGGCCGGCGCCGCGACCTGTTCGTTCCCGAATTCATCGCCGGACTGAAGCTGATCGATCGCGGTATTCCGCGCGATGAGCTAAAAGGCAGCTGGGCGGGTGCTACCGGCTATCCGCAATTCCTGCCGAGCGTCTATCTGCGGCTGGCGCGCGATGGCGACGGCGACGGCAGATCCGATATCTGGAACAGCGAAGCGGATGCGCTCGCGTCGATCGGCAATTACCTCGTCAATGCCGGCTGGAAGCCGAACGTTCCTTGGGGTGTGGCGGTTCGCGTACCCCCTGACCTCGACCGTTCGGGTCTCGTGTCACGGATCGTCTCGCCTCGCTGCCCGCGCGTGCATGCGCGGCACAGCAAATGGCTTTCCGTCGGCGAGTGGCGCACGCGCGGCATCCAGATCATGGGCGGAAATGTTCCTGCCGACAGCGAGATGGCGAGCCTGCTCGAGCCCGATGGTCCCGGCCAGACTGCCTATCTGCTGACGAGCAATTACCGCGTGATCCTCGATTATAATTGTTCGAATTTCTATGCGTTGTCGGTGGGGTTGTTGGCGGATGCTATCAAGGGTTGAGAGGCCGGTTGGCGGGTATAACCGGTTTGCATCTGTCGCAGCGTTGCTGCTCATGCTGGCGCTTGCTGCGTGTGGCGGCCGCCCCAGTCTTCAAACGAGTTCCGCACCGCCCGTTCACCGAGGGCCCGTTTCCGACACACCGGTGAAGATCGGCAAGCCATATCAAGTGGGAGGGATCTGGTACTATCCTGCGGACGAGGCGGGCTACGACGAGGTCGGCTACGCTTCCTGGTATGGCGATGCCTTTCACGGCGGACCCACCGCCAATGGTGAGATCTATGACATGAACATGGTGGGCGCGGCGCACAAGACCTTGCCTTTGCCTTGTTATGTCGAGGTCACCGCGCTGGATACCGGCCGCACGGTGCTTGTTCGCGTCAATGATCGCGGGCCATTCGTGCCCAATCGCATCATCGATCTCTCTCATGAGGCAGCCGAGCAACTCGGCATAACGCGACAGGGAGTGGCGAGAGTGCGCGTGCGCCGGGTCTATCCCAGCGACTCCGATCGGCTCGCCCTGAGGAGCGGGAAGGCGGCCGAGCAGCGTCCGGCGGCATCGCGCGCCGAAATCGCGTCGCTGGATGATCGCTTCCGGCGTTTCCTCGCTCAGCAGAACCGCCCAGTCGCCGTTGCGGTGGCAGCGCCGGTCGTTTCGAACATTTTGTCCTCCGATTTCCTTTCTGCTTCGTCGATCGGCGGCTATTTCGTTCAGATCGGCGCTTATGGTGACCGCACGCGCGCGGATAGCCTCGCCCGCCAGTTCGAAGGCAGCGTCGATCTGGCCGGCAGCGTCTATCGCGTGCGCATCGGGCCCTATTTTGATGAGGGAATGGCGATGGCAGCACTGGCGCGAGCGCAAGGGCAGGGCTATCAGGACGCGAGACTGATCCGGCCTGCCGCCGCCAACTAGAACAGGAAGAGGTAGATCTTGCTCCAGCGTTCCCGCGCCGCCATCTTATCCTTGGCTTTGCTGCTCGCCGTACCGACTGAGGCGGCCGCTCCGCCTTTCGATACGCCGGCGCCGATTGCCTATCTCAAGGATCTCTCTTCGGACGCGATTCTCTACGACAAGAATGCCGATCAGCAGATGCCGCCCGCTTCGATGGCGAAGATGATGACGGTGTATGTCGCCTTCGATCTGGTCAAGAAGGGTGAGCTGAAGCTCGATCAGGTGTTAACGGTGCGTCCGGAAACCTGGAAAAGGTGGCACGGCCCTGAAGCGGGATCGACGATGTTCCTGTCGCCTGGCGAGCAGGTCAGCGTCCGTGACCTGCTGTTTGGCATCGTCACCTTGTCGGGCAATGACGCGTGCGTCGTTTTGGCGGAAGGCATTTCCGGGACGGAACCTGCGTTCGTGGCGCTGATGAACCGGATGCGCGACAAGCTCGGCATGAAAGGCAGCAATTTCGGGACGTCGAATGGATGGCCTGACAATGGCGTGACCCACGTTACCGCTCGGGATCTTGCTACGCTGGCCGAAGCCACGATCCGCGATTTTCCTGACCTCTATAAGACATTTTACAGCCGCCGCGAATTCACCTGGGGCAAAACCATGGGTGGCGCGGACATTACCCAGGCCAACCGCGATCCGCTGCTCGGCAATGTCGAAGGCGCCGACGGCCTTAAGACCGGACACACCGATGAGGCCGGCTACGGCTTTACGGGTTCGGCGGAACAAAATGGCCGGCGGCTGGTGATGGTGATCGCCGGGCTCGATTCGATGGCGGCGCGCCGCGAGCAATCGATTGCGCTGATGAACTGGGGCTTCCATGCCTGGAAAGCCAAGCCGCTTTTCAAACAGGGGCAAAAGGTCGACGTCGCGCCTGTGCAGGTGGGAGCGGAGAACGAAATAGCATTGGTCGCGCCGCGCGATCTTGCCGTCACTCTGCCCGCCGGCCTCGGCGGAGAAATGAAAGTGTCGGTTGCTTATGATGGGCCAATCAAAGCGCCCATCAAGCAGGGCCAGCATATCGCCGACCTGATCGTTCGCACGCCGGACACGCCGCCGCAGATGATGCCGCTGGTGGCGGAAAAGGATGTGCCCGAAGCGGGCTTTTTCCGGCACATGTGGCTGGCCTTGCTCTCGCTGATAGGGCTCGCTTGAACGGGTTCGACAGCCAAAGCGGGTTTATTGGTCTGTTGCTATGCCGTTGGCGGGAAGCGCCATGACGGCTCGCTTCATCACGCTCGAAGGCGGGGAAGGGGTAGGCAAGTCCACCCAGGCAAGGCGCCTGGCTGAAGCCTTGCGCCAGCGCGGGCTCCCTGTGGTCGAAACGCGCGAACCGGGCGGAAGCGGCGGTGCCGAGGCCATTCGCGTGCTGCTGATGCAGGGCGAAAGCGACCGTTGGAGCCCGGGCGCCGAAGCCTTGCTCTTCGCTGCCGCGCGCGCCGATCATGTCGCCAAGACCATTCGTCCAGCGCTCGCGAACGGCAAATGGGTGATCTGTGATCGCTTTCTCGACAGTTCGCGTGCCTATCAGGGCGGTGCCGACGGAATTGCCGATGCCGACTTGCTCAAGCTCCATGCAGTCGGAAGCGGTGGCCTGCTGCCGGATCGAACATTGCTGCTGATGCTGCCCGGCGCGCATGCCGCCGAGCGAGCACTGGCCCGCGATAACGGCGCGTCCGATCGGTTTGGAGCGCGCGGCGCTGATTATCATGAACGTGTCGCATCGGCCTTTCGGATGCTAGCCGAGGCCGAACCGGAACGCTTTCGGCTGGTCGATGCCAGTGGGCCTCCCGAAGCAGTGACCGAACGGCTCCTCGACGCGATCGAAGATTTGCTGTGAGCATGCTGCTCGGCCATGACGACGCGATCGCAGCCTTCATGGAGGCCGCGCACGGCCACCGTCTTCATCATGCCTGGCTCCTGACCGGCCCCAAGGGCATCGGCAAGGGCACCTTCGCGCTACATGCGGCACGAAGGCTGCTCGCCGAAGCGGCCGGGCCTCCGGTCGATCTTCCTGGGCTTGGCGTTCCCGCGGATCATCCGATCGCTGCCCTCATCGATGCCGGAAGTCATCCCGATCTGATGCGTCTCGAGCGATTGACCGACGAGAAGAGCGGATCGACCGCGCGCAGCATCTCCATCGATCAGATTCGCAGCCTTCAGCGCCTGTTCGCGACGACCGGCAGCTATTCCGAGCGGCGGATCGTGATCATCGACGCGGTTGATGATCTGGAGCGTGGAGGAGCCAATGCGCTGCTCAAAAATCTTGAGGAACCGCCGGTCGGCAGCCTGTTCCTGCTCGTCAGCCATTCGCCCGGTCGCTTGCTGCCGACGATTCGATCGCGCTGCAGAACGCTGCAATTCCGGCCGCTTGCGGATGACGTCATGACGACAATCTTGCGGCGGGAGCTTCCGAATACGGCGTCCAGCGAGATTGCCGGGCTGATAGAAGCAGGCGAGGGGGCCCCCGGTCGTGCCTTGGCTTTTGCCGGACTGGATGTTGCTGGGCTCGATGCGTCGATCGACCGGCTAATCAGGCAGGGTGACCCCAGCAACGCCGAGCGGAGCGCGCTCGCCCGCAGCCTTGCTTCGAAAAGCAGCCAGCCGCGCTATGAAGCCTTTCTCGAACGGGTGCCCGTGCGCATGGCGATCGAGGCGAAACGTCGACAGGGTCCGGCGCTCGATCGCGCACTGACGCTTTGGGAGCAAGCCCGCGACCTCGCTGGCAGCGCTGTCCCGCTGTCGCTCGATGCCCAGGCGACCGCGTTCACGCTGGCCGGATTGGTGGCGGCGCTGGCTGAAGACGCCGCCGCCTGATCTCAGTTGACTTGGCGCGCTCCCGTCTAACGTCTCGGCGACGAAAGCTTTTCAATTCCGGACGTCCTGCCTTATGGCAAGCCCATGTCCCAAGGCCGTCCCTTTTACATCACCACTGCCATCGCCTATCCGAATGGCCGCCCGCACATCGGACATGCCTATGAGGCGATCGCTGCTGACGTGATCGCCCGCTTTCAGCGGCTGATGGGGCGGGACGTGTTCTTCCAGACCGGTACTGACGTGCATGGCCTCAAGATGGTGCAGGCGGCGCGCGACCGTGGTATGACCGCGCGCGAGCTTGCGGATGAAATGTCATCCTATTTCAAGGAAATGGATGATGCTCTTGCGGTCTCCTACGATCGTTTTATCCAGACCTCGGAGCCTGCCCATTATGAGGCCAGCATCGCGATCTGGAAGGCGATGGAGGCCAATGGCGACGTCTATCTCGGCCGCTATGAAGGCTGGTACTCGGTTCGCGACGAAGCCTTCTATGACGAGAAGGAACTGACCGAAGGGGAAGGGGGGCAGAAGCTCTCGCCGCAAGGCACGCCGGTCGAATGGACCGTGGAGGAGAGTTGGTTCTTCCGGCTTTCAAAATATCAGCAGCCTTTGCTCGATCTTTACGAACGCCGACCCGAGTTCATCCAGCCGGACAGCCGGCGGAACGAGATTGTGAGCTTCGTGAAGGGCGGGCTTACCGATCTGTCGATCTCGCGCTCGTCGTTCGATTGGGGCGTGCCGGTGCCCGACAGCCCGGGCCATGTGATGTATGTGTGGGTCGACGCACTCACCAATTACCTTACCGGCCTCGGCTATCCCGCGGACACGCCCGAGATGGCGAAATGGTGGCCGGCGGATCTTCATCTGATCGGCAAGGATATTGTCCGCTTTCACGCTGTTTACTGGCCGGCCTTTCTGCTGTCGGCCGGGCTTGAACTGCCGCGCAAGGTTTTCGGCCACGGCTTTCTGCTCAACCGGGGCGAGAAGATGTCCAAGTCGGTCGGCAATGTCGTCGATCCGATGGAGATGGCCAAGCTTTATGGCGTCGACGCGTTGCGTTACTTCTTGATGCGCGAGGTGAGCTTCGGTCAGGATGGCAGCTACAGCCACGAAGCAATCGTCACGCGCTGCAACGCCGAGCTTGCCAACAGCTTCGGCAATCTGGTCCAGCGCGTTCTATCGATGATTTTCAAGAATTTAGGCGGTGTTCTTGAAAACTTCTCTCCGGCGGAAGCTGACATCAAATTGACGGATCTGGTCCGCGAAGCCTGCCGTACGGAATTGCCGCGCGAGTTCGAGGCGCTGGCTTTTTCAAGCGGGATTGAAGCCTGGATGCGGGCGGTGTTCGCCTGCAACCAATATGTCGATGAGCAAGCCCCATGGGCGTTGCGCAAGACCGATCCGGAACGCATGGCAGCCGTGCTTTACACATTGTTCGGCTGCATCCGGCACTTGGCGATCGCCATCCAGCCTATTGTGCCCGCTGCTGCAGCCAAGCTGCTCGATCAGCTCGGGATCGCACAGGTGGAGCGGGGCTATGCCGCGCTTGACGATATGGACTGGTATCACCGAATCGTTGCCGCCGGCATCACGCTCTCGCAACCAAATCCCATATTTCCGCGTCTTGAGCTGGACTCAGAAGTCTGATTGCGATGCTCATCGATAGCCATTGTCATCTCAACTATAAGGGCCTTGTCGAAGATCAGGACGCGGTGATCGCGCGCGCGCGCGCAGCAGGTGTCTCGGCCATGCTCAACATCTCGACCCGCGAAAGCGAATGGGATGCCGTGATCGATACCGCCACGCGCCATCCCGATATCTGGGCCACGATCGGTATTCATCCGCACGAGGCCGACTCGCATCCGGACGTCGACACCAAGAAACTGGTGGCGGCAGCCGGCCATGCGAAGGTGATCGGCATTGGCGAAACCGGGCTCGACTATTATTATGAACATAGTGATCGCGAACGTCAGAAATCAAGCTTTCGCAGTCATATAGCCGCGTCTCGTGAGACAGGATTGCCACTCATCGTCCACACCCGCGACGCCGAGGAGGATACTGCCCATATCCTTTCCGAAGAGATGGAGCAGGGGGCCTATAGCGGCGTCATCCACTGTTTCACCGCAAGCGCGAGCTTCGCTGACAAGGCGCTCGCGCTTGGCCTATATATCTCGCTGTCCGGCATCCTGACATTCAAGAACGCCAGGGACTTGCAGGCCGTAGCTGTCGAAATACCGGAAAATCGGCTTCTGGTGGAAACCGATGCTCCGTTTCTGGCGCCGGTGCCGCACCGGGGCAAGACCTGCGAACCAGCCTATGTCGCCGACACGCTGCGCTTCCTGGCCGATCTTCGCGGGGTAACGCCGGAGCGGCTGCAGCAAGCCACCTCGGCCAATTTCATGCGCCTGTTCGGGAAAGCGGCGCAGTGAAGCTTCGCATCCTAGGATCGGGCACTTCGTCGGGCGTGCCGCGGATCGGCAATGATTGGGGCGTCTGCGATCCCACCGAGGCCCGCAATCGCCGCACGCGCGCCTCGCTGCTCGTTGCCAGCGAGCATAGCCGGGTGCTGGTCGATACGTCGCCCGACATGCGGGCGCAGTTGCTCGATGCGAATGTGGCGGAGGTCGATGCCGTCATCTGGACGCATGATCATGCCGATCACTGCCACGGTCTCGACGACCTGCGGCAACTGTTCCATGCGAAAGGGCACGCAATCGATGGCTTTGCGCGCGAGCAGACATTGGAAAGCCTCCAGCTTCGTTTCGGTTATGCCTTTTTCGGCCGCGACGGCTATCCGCCGTCGGTCAACGGGCGGATCCTGGAGGATCAGCTGAACATCGGCGATCTGGCGATTTCAGTCGTGGATCAACCGCACGGCAATATCACCTCGGCGGGAATACGATTCGATCTGAACGGAAAGTCGGCGGGATATTCCACGGATATCAGTGCGATGACAGATGACGTAGCGTCAACGTTCGAAGACTTGGATCTCTGGATCGTCGATGCCTTGCGTGAACGTCCGCACCCGACGCATACCCATTTGGCGCAAACGCTGGGCTGGATCGCGCAGCTAAAGCCCGAGCGCGCGGTCCTGGTCCACATGGACCAATCGATGGACTATGCGACGCTGTTGAGAACGCTGCCGGACGGGGTCGAACCCGGCTATGACGGCCTCGAAATCCATTTGTGATGAGCACAAACGATAAGGCTCAGACGCTTTATCTCATCCTCTGGCTCATGCTGGTCGTCAGCGCGCTGCTCTCGCGCCGGCTGCCATGGCGGCACAGCCTCAAGATGACGCTTGCTTGGATTGCGATCTTCGCGACCTTGTTCGTGATCGCGACGTTCAAGGACGATCTGTTGAGAAGCATCGCACGATTACGGCTGGCGGCTGATCCGCGCAGCGGCGTCATGGTGGGCAATGCGTTGCGTATCCCGATGGACAGTGATGGTCATTTCCATGTGCGCGTTTCGCTCAATGGCACGTCTGCCAGTTTCCTGATCGACAGTGGCGCAACCACCACCGCCATCAGCGAAGCAACGCTGGCGCGCGCCGGAGTGGCCATCGATCAGAGCGGCTTCGGCGTCGCGATCAACACCGCCAACGGCACGATCATTGCGCGCCGGGTCACGGTGCCGCGTCTTGACGTTGGACCGATCGTCCGCACGGATATAGCCGCGGTGACGGCTCCGGAGTTTGGCGACACCAATGTGCTCGGCATGAACTTCCTGTCATCGCTGAGCCGCTGGGGCGTCGAAGGCCAAACTTTGGTGCTGACGCCGTGATTGGGGGCAACGGAGGGACGGGCGGTTTCGAACATTGCCGGGACAAAGCCACCCCGCCTCCTCTCTTGATTTAACATAATATATATTATCAGACTTTATGATAATGGACCTTTGAGGATCGACAATCGATGCTGAGCCGCCTCCGAACCATCATGGCCCGCCTGCGCGATCCGGCCACGGGCTGCGAATGGGATCGCGCGCAGGATTTCAGCACGATCGCGCCTTACACGATCGAGGAAGCGTATGAAGTTGCCGACGCGATCGATCGCAATGACATGGCCGCGCTCAAGGATGAGCTCGGCGATCTTCAGCTCCAGGTGGTGTTCCACGCGCGCATGGCCGAGGAAGCCGGGCATTTTGATCTCGATGACGTCATCGATGCGATCAGTGCGAAAATGGAACGCCGCCATCCGCATATCTTTGGCGAAGGCCACAGCCCAGGCTGGGAAAACATCAAGGCGGCCGAACGCGCAGCCCATTCCGATGGCAGCGCTTTGGCGGGCGTCGCGCTGGCATTGCCGGCGCTACTGCGCGCCGAAAAGCTCCAGAAG
>Ga0207647_10000834_pt1 | contig 23970 bp, 26 predicted proteins | sample KBSCornC2_FD_184295 | JGI IMG/M metagenome (GOLD analysis project Ga0207647, IMG submission 184295) | Corn rhizosphere microbial communities from Kellogg Biological Station, Michigan, USA - C2 (SPAdes) (version 2) | ecosystem: Host-associated > Plants > Roots > Rhizosphere ... | reverse complement strand
AGGGCCGTCGAGCGGCTCGCGCTCGCCGACACGGGCATCCACACCATCCGCGAGGGCGAGCGCGAGAAACGCTACCGGCTCCTCGAGCTGGGCCGCGCCGAAGGCATTGCCGCGCTCGTCGACGCCTGGCTGCCGGGTATGGTCCATGTCGAGGATCCGGCGCTCGTCGCGACGCTGCGCGCGATGTGCATCGACGCGGGCGTCGACACCTACGCAGCCCAGATCGAAGCCCTGCTCGGCCGGCCTTCGGTCGACGACCTCCTGCCGCGCATTTCTTGCCCTACGCTCGTCGTCTGCGGCGCCGAGGACCGCTGGTCGCCGCCCGTGCAACATGCGGCGATCCTCGCAGCGATCCCCGGCGCGCGCCTGCGGGTCATCGCAGGCGCCGGACACATGGCACCCGCGGAAGCGCCGCAGGGCTTCAATGCAACACTGGCTGAATGGCTTGGCTGGCCTGCTACCCCCTCACACTCCACCCAAGACGATGAAACCCGAAAGGCACCCGCATGAGTGAACCCAAATCGCTGCAGCAGCTCCTTAACGAGAAGGGCAACATCGTCGAGTTCCTGCGCAATCAGCAGGTCGGCCCCAACGTTTATCCAGGCGTGCCGGCTGAATATACCAACTGGCGGGACGAGCAGCGCGCCTGGGCGGAATCCGCCATTCTTTTCAACCAGAGCTTCCATATGGCCGAGCTGCGCGTGACCGGCCCGGGTGCTTTCGACATGCTATCCTACATCGCGCCCAACAGCTTCAAGGGTTTCGTTCCGAACCGCGCCAAACAGCTCGCCCCCGTGACCCCCGACGGCTACGTCATCGGCGACGTGATCCTCTTCTATCTGGAGGAAGAGACCTTCGAACTGGTGGGCCGTGCCCCCGTCCTGGAATGGGTCGAATATTGGGCGTCGACCGGCAGGTGGGACGTGAAGGTCGAACGAGACGAGCGCACCATCGCGCGACCCGCCGACCAGCAAGGCTTCCGCCGCAACTATCGCTTTCAGCTCCAGGGCCCGAACGCCATGAAGGTGCTGGAACGGGCGATGAGCCAGACGCCGCCCGACCTGAAATTCTTCCACATGGCGCCAATCAAGATCGCCGGTGTCGAGGTCCGCGCGCTGCGCCACGGCATGGCGGGCCAGCCCGGCTACGAATTGTTTGGGCCGTGGAAGGACTATGACACCGTCCGCAACGCGTTGATCGAAGCCGGGACAGACTTTGGTCTGAAGCTGTCCGGCGGCCGCACCTACAGCTCGAATACGCTGGAATCAGGCTGGATCCCGTCGCCACTGCCCGCAATCTATACCGGCGACTCCCTCAAGGATTATCGCGAATGGCTCGGCGCGAAATCTTATGAAGGCGTCTGCTCGCTGGGGGGCAGCTTCGTTTCCGACAATATCGCAGATTATTATCTGACGCCGTGGGATCTCGGCTATGGAATCATGGTCAAGTTCGATCATGATTTTATCGGACGCGAGGCATTGGAGAAGATGGCTAGCCAGCCACACCGGAAGAAGGTGACGCTGGCGCTCGACACACAGGACATTCTGCGCGTGATGAGCTCCATGCTGCAGACCGGCGACAAGGCGAAATTCCTCGAATTCCCGAGCGCTGTCTATGCGATGCACCCTTATGACGCGGTGCTGAAGGACGGGAAGACGATCGGCGTATCGACGTGGATCGGCTACACGGTCAACGCAGGTCGTTTCCTGACGCTCGCGATGATTGACGCTGAACATGCAACGCCCGGCACCGAGGTGAGCCTGCTCTGGGGCGAGCCTGACGGCGGCACCAGCAAGCCGACCGTTGAGCGTCATGTCCAGACCGAGATCAAGGCGACCGTTACGCCGGTGCCTTATTCCGAGGTCGCGCGCGATTCCTATGCCGATAGCTGGCGCACTAGGGCGAACTGAACCGGGCGGGCGGTGCAGCTGGGCTCCGCCCCCGATGCCCTCGCATCGGGCGCGGGCAGGAGGAATTTCATGACCCAGGACATCATGGCTATCTTGCCGAATTGGAGGACATCCACAGCACACGCGTGTTCACCGCCAGCCGGCGCGGGCGGGCTATCACCTCAACCAGTTCGGGATAAGCGTCATGAAGGCTGAAAACCGCGCGTGGTTCAAGGCGGATGAGCGCGCCTATCTCGACGAGTGGCCGATGAGCGAAGACCAGAAGCAGGCGGTGTTGGACCGCGACTTAAATGGCGCGATCGATCTGGGCGGCAATATCTATTTTCTTGCCAAGCTCATCTCCACCGACGGCCTCAGCTTCGTGGAGGGGGTCAGCACGATGACCGGGATGACCGTGGCCGAATATCAAGCGATGATGCTTGCCCGCGGCCGCTCGCCCGAAGGTGCGCGGTCGATCAGGGAGAAAAGATAATGGTGCGCATTCCCGCGGGGATCGGCCGCCGCCATACCTCTTGCCCGCATCCGCTTCCGGCCACCGGGACGATCGGCAGCCGGTCGTCAAGCGCTCCTTCGACCGCCTCGACCGGACGCGCCACTGGATCGCCGCCGGACATAATTCTCCTCGTCCACAACGATCATGCCTCGGCATTCGAAGGAGCTTGCAAATGATCCAAACCACCCACGTCGGCAGCCTTCCGCGCGGCGACGCGCTAACTCCGCTGCTCATCGCCCGCGACAACGGCAGGCCCTATGACGAGGCCGAGTTCGACGCGACCGTGCAGGCCGCGATCGACGAAGCACTGGCGCAGCAGCGGGCGGCCGGCATATCGATCGTCAGTGACGGCGAACTCGGCAAGGTCGGTTATTCGACCTACATGATCGATCGGCTCGAAGGTTTCGGCGGGCATGTCGATCGCAAGCCGGCCGCCGACCTGGCGGAACATCCCGGCCTCGCCAAGAAGCTGTCGGCGATCATGGGCAGCCAGGAGTTCACCCGTGCCTCATGTATCGGCCCGGTGCGGCTCAAGAACCTCCAGCCCTTGCACGACGACATCCGCCGCTTTCGGACCGCGCTCGATCGTGCGGGCGATACGGGCCGCGCCTTCATGAACGCGGCGTCGCCCGGCCTCATCACCGCCTTCCAGGTCAACCGTTATTATCCGACCCACGAGGCCTATCTGGCCGACATCGTCGATGCGATGCGCGAGGAATATGAGACGATCGTCGCGGCGGGCTTCGACCTGCAGCTCGATTGCCCCGACCTCGCAATGTCGCGCCATACAGGCTATCAGGACCAGAGCGAGCAAGAGTTTCTCCGCACCGCAGCCGCCAATGTCGAGGCGCTCAACGCCGCCACCGCGGACATTCCGGCCGAGCGGATGCGCATGCACATCTGCTGGGGCAATTACGAAGGCCCCCACGACCACGACATCGCGCTTGAGCAGGTGATCGACATTGTCCTCGCCGCGCGCCCTGCGACGATCCTGTTCGAGGCCGCCAATCCGCGCCACGATCACGAGTGGGCCGTCTGGCGCGACGCCAAATTGCCCGACGACAAGATCCTTGCCCCCGGGCTGATCGACACCTGCTCCAACTATGTCGAGCATCCCGAACTGATCGCGCAACGGATCGAGCGCTTTACATCGTTCGTCGGAAAGGACCGCGTGATCGCCAGCACCGACTGCGGCTTCGGCACCTTCGCCGGCTACGGCAAGATCGACCCGCAGGTGACGTGGAAGAAGCTGCGCGCGCTCCGGCAGGGCGCCGACATCGCGGACGCGCGGGCATGACCCGCGATGAGGCCCGCGCGATCGAGTGGGACTGCGCCCGCCTGATCGCGCATTATGCCAACCTCAACGACGCCGCGCGCTGGTCAGATTTGGCCGCATTGTTCGCGCCCGACGGGCGAATGGCGCGCCCCTCCGCGCCCGACATGTGGATCGAGGGACGCGAAGCGATCCTCGCCGCTTTCCTCTCACGCCCGGCGCGAACAACGCGGCACGTCTGCTCGAACATCGTCGTCGATGTGATCAGCGACGACGAAGCAACCGCGGAATCGGCGATGCTGATGTTCACCGGCGCGGCCGCCCCGTTGGTCGGCTCCTTTCTGGACCGCTTCCGTTACACAAGCGAGGGCTGGCGCTTTGCCGAACGACGCGGCATCCTGACCTTTTAGGCAGGCGATGACCGGCAGCACATCAACCACCACGACGGCGGTCAAATCGGCGACGCGCACGCTTGACGTGATTGAATATATCGTCGCGCATCCCTCCGGTGTCGTGGCGCAAGATATCGCCGGATCGCTCGACATTCCGGTCAGCAGCCTATCCTATCTGCTCGCGACACTGACCGAGCGGGAATATCTCCTTCGGGACGGGCGCCGCTATCTGGCGGGACCGGGTCTTGAGCGGCTTCGTCTACCCCAGACCGAATTGACCTTGGCTGACCGTGCTCGTCCGCTTGTGCGGGCGTTGCGCACCAAGCTCAATGAGACCGCCACCTTTTTCGTCCGCGATGGCTGGCAGATCAAGGCGGTGGTCAACGAGATCGCCGAGCAACCGCTGCGATACTCGATCGAGCTCGGCGCCACGGCGCCGCTCTACTGTATTGCAGCCGGCAAGGCTATGCTCGCGGAGATGGATAGGGCGATGCTTGATCGCTATCTTGCCGAGGTCGAACTGCAGCCTTTCACGCCGAGGACGATCACCGAGCCTGCGAAGCTCGTCGCCGAACTCGCAACCATCCGCGCGAGCAAGGTTGGGCTCACGCGCGAGGAATATACCCCAGGAATCTGTGGCCTCGGCGTCGCGGTCGTGACCGACAGCAAGGTGGTGGGCTCGATCGGCGTTGCCATGCCGAGCGCGCGCTTTGAACCCAAAGTCGAGGCGCGTGCTCGCAGCCTTCTGCTCGATGTCGCGGCGAACCTTTCCCGCTGAAGATGGCGACCGCACCAAGGAGGACTGTACGCGGGGGACGTAGACAGGATCGTTGGTTGCTGATTCCATGGGTTTTCCCGGTCGCAGAGTGTTCAGAGGGCCAAAATCGTCGAGCAATGCTCCATTGCCATCAACGTCGCCTCTCCCTGTCCCGGTGTCGCGATTTGTTCAGGCTTCTTCGAGCGCCACCGCGTTGATGACGTGGGCTTGGGTATATTCGTGCAAGCCCGCTTCGCCGAGCTCGCCGCCGAGGCCCGATTGCTTGGCGCCGCGAAAGGGGATGTTGGCGTCGATGGCGAGGAATTGGTTGATCCACACGGTGCCACTGTCGATGCGGCGCGCCACATCCATCGCCCGGTCCAGGTCCTTGCCCCAAATCGTGCCACCCAGCCCATATTCCGAGTCATTGGCGCGCGCGATAACGTCGTCGATATCCGCATATTTGAGCACCGGCAGCACGGGGCCGAACTGCTCCTCGCGGACCAACGGCGCGTCCTCGTCCAGGTCGCGCACGATCGTGGGGGGGATGAAATAGCCGGGTCGGTCGAGTGGCTCGCCGCCGGCCAGCACGGTGCCGTGCGCTCGGGCATCGTCGAGTAATGCACGCACCTTCTCGAACTGCATCCGGTTCTGGATCGGGCCGATCGTCGTGCCCTGTTTGAAGCCGTCGTCCACCACCGCGTCGCGCGCGAGCTTGGCAAGCTCGTCGCAGAATTCGTCATACATCGGTTCGGGCACGTAAGCGCGCTTGATCGCGACGCAGATCTGCCCGGCATTGGTCATCGCGCCAGCATAGACCTTGCGCGCGACCTGGCGCGGGTCGACATCGTCGAGCACGATCGCCGCGTCGTTGCCGCCGAGTTCGAGTGTCACACGCTTCACCGATTCGGCGGCGGCGGCCATCACCTTGCGCCCGGTCGCGGTGGAGCCGGTGAAGGCGACCTTGGCGACGTCCGGGTGGGTGGTCAGCTTCGATCCCAGATTATTCTGGTCGCAGATGATGTTGACCACGCCGGCCGGCAGCACGTCGCGGCAGATCTCGCCGAACAGCAAGGTGGTCAGCGGCGTGGTCGGTGCTGGCTTGGCGACCATCACATTGCCGGTGACGAGCGCGGGCCCGAGCTTGTTCATCAGCAGGATGACGGGGAAGTTCCAGGGCGTGATCGCCGCGACCACGCCGAGCGGGGTGCGATGTTCGATCACCTTGTTCCCGCCTTCGTCCCTCAGCGTCTGGGGCTCGATCCGCATCGCCGCAAAGGCGCGTAACGTGAAGACGCTGCCCATGATCTCGTGCATCGCCTGGTCGAGAGGCTTGCCCTGCTCGCTGGTCAGAAGACTGGCAAACTCGCCCGCGCGCTGTTCCAGCGCATCAGCGAGCTTGTCGACCAGCGCCGTCCGCTCTTCGATCGACAAAGCGGACCAGGCGGGAAAAGCGCGCTTGGCCGCGGAGACTGCGCGTTCGAGCAACGCCTCATCGGCCTTGGGACAGCGCGCGAACGGCGCGTCCGTGGCGGGGTTGATGACGTCGAATTGCGTTACCCCCTCCACCAGCTCGCCCCCGATCAGCATGCGATAGTCCCGGTCCATAGCTCGCTCTCCTCGCTTTTCTCCCGCCCCGACGCTAGCCTTGCCCCTCGCTTTCAGCGAAGTGCGGGATTGGGGCGTTTGTGCGCCAAGGATACAGTTTTGGCAAGGCAAAAGACGATCGATGAAGCTTGGAACGGATCTCGACCATCTGCTCGGCTACCAGCTGCAGCGTTCGCACATGCTCGCCATCGACGATGCGCGACAATCGCTCCAGCCGTTCGGCGTGACGCCGGCGAAGCTGACGGCCCTGCTGCTGATTCGCGCCAATCCGGGCTGCGATCAGACCGCGCTTGGCCGTGCGCTCAGCATCAACCGGTCGAGCGCGATGAAGCTGGTCAATTTCCTGGCCGAGCGGGGCCTGGTCGAGCGGCGACCCGGGCGCGATCTGCGCACCAATGCACTCTACCTGCGGCCGGGGGCGGAGCAGCGCATCGACGAGATGGTGCAGGCCCTACGCGAATCGGACGCGCGGGTGGCCGAGCGATTGTCGAGTGCCGAACGGGCCCAGTTGACAGGTCTGCTACGCAAACTCGGTCCGGCACGGACGCGGCGTACCAAGGAAGCCGCCGGGTGGCCAGGGTCCACATAGTAGCTCCAGATCAGGTCTCGCAACCTCTCTGGAATCACAACAATCCCGGTCACTCAGCCCTTTCCCGGATGGGCTCTGAATCTTATCAGACCGAGCCCGTAATTCGAGCGAATGCGTAGATCAGCATGCCGCAGACTGTCACGCACCATAGCTCGAATGGCGCACGCAATGCCGCCGGCGCATGACCAATCTCCATGAAATGAATGATAACCAGCCTGATCTTGAAAAAGGTGAGCGCCAGGATGGCGGTGGTGAGAGACACGGGCGCGAATTTCGCGAAATCATGGCCATGCCCCAACCACCAGGAAATGATGGTTATTCCCATCAGCAATAGCCAGATAGCCAGCGCTATGATTGAAGTCCTGCAGCTCACGGCGACCTCAAAAAGGACTGACTGGAATGAGGTAAAGAAGCGGAAACAACGCGATCCATAGAAGATCCACCATGTGCCAAATAGCTCCACCGGATTCGATATAGTTCACCAAACGACCGTCCCTCGGCAGTTTATTCAACCGGCACGCGAGAAATGTCAAAACCCCGATTCCGACCGAAACATGAAGAAGGTGTATTAAGGTAAGTGTATAATAATACATGAAAAACATGTTTTTCGTCATTGTGTTACCAACTGAAATTTCATGATAATATTCGTGTATTTTATTTGCATAAAATAGCACCCCGGTGCAAATTGCGCCAATCAAGCAGTAGGTTACGATTCGAAGTCGGCTCTTTCGCGCGTGGCCAACGCCAATAACAACGCTCATGGATCCTGTCAGCAAGAGCAAAGTATTAATTAGTCCGATATTTTGATCTAGCTGAGCCTGACCACTTCGAAACATTTCATAATTGTCCTTGTAATCCCATGCATATGACAAGAACAATAACGCAAAAAGTATCATGTCACCGAGGACAAATAGCCATACACCCGGCTCGCTGGTCGCTCCGCCGCTTTCTGCAGGGCGTGATCCCTCCGGCTCGGCGCACAAAAATTCCGATTCCCTACCGTAATGTTTGTGCATGGCATTCGTCCGAAAAGAATGACGGCCCACCGGCCTTTTGCGGCAACGCTCCCGATGTGCATGGACCATCGCCACGCACATCAGGAGCAGTGCGGAGCGCCCCCTGCAGAGGATAGATTGTCGTGCTTGTCATCGATCTCCTCGGTCGATGCGGCTGCAGCGATTTTCAAAAAACATATTGAACGGCCATGGACAGCGCTTGGATATTCCCTCCGAACGAGTATGGTGTACGATTGCTGGTGAATGTCAGCGTGTCCGGGGCCGACAGCGCCGGCAGCGACAGGCCGCCGAGATTGGCGCTTTCCCCTGTGTCGAAATGGCGTTTCTCATACTGAACCCATTGGAAGCTGCCCGTCAGGATCAGCCCGGACTGCGCAGGATCCTTGCGCATGTCATACCTCAGACCCCCCGCAAAGATGTGACGGTTCGAGTCATAGGTGAGTATGTCGACGCGATCCTTGGGATAAGCCGTCTGATGATAGGTATAGCCGCCCATCAGTCGGATCTTGCTGGAGAGATCATACTGGATACCTGCACGCGCGGTCGATGTATCTCGGGCCTTGTAGTCGACCTTCAGCTTATTGATGAACCCCAGAAGCGGGGATTGGAACTTGATCACCGCGGGCGAGCCAAGGCCGATTGCATCCGACCAGAAGGTGCGCTGATAATCGGCTGAGACCGTCAGCCTGGGCGTAAGCTTGGCGGCAACGCCGGCCTGGATGTGCCCGGGCATGTCGAGGCGAAGGCTAAAGGGGGTGGTTTGCGCCAAACCGCCAACGACCAAATGGGCTGTGCCGTGGAAGGTATTCTTCGTCCGGGTGCGCGCAACTAGCCCGAAGGTGACGGTATCGCTGATCTTGTATTGGAGGCCGAACACGCCGGCGACGGAATCGAATGCCGCTTCCAGGTTGTCCGGTGGTAGGCCGATGTGGAAATCGTGCTTGGTGTTTAGCGTAATTGACCCGATGATGGGACTTGTCGGCGTAGTCGGGATGATGGTTCCTGCCCCACCAAGCGCCGGCGGCAGTGCCGCCCCGAAGCTGTCCGGGATCAAAGTCTGGGTACGAAGGTGTCGGAACGCTGTGATGCTCGCGGAAGCCCCGACAGTGAGGCGATCGGTAAGCCGGATGCCGATCGTCGGCGAGATGTCGAGAATGAACAGCGCCTGGTCAGACATGTTGTAGCGGTGCATGCCGCTGTCATTGGTCCAATCGGCCGTGATGGCGAACGGCGCTCCCACGCCAAGACCCACCGTGATATTGTGAGCGACCGGCACGTACACTGCCAGCGTGGGCGCGACGGCGTATTTGCCCTTGGTGTTGGTCCGCGGGATGTCATGGTTGCCGGCGGTATCCTTGAGGTCAAGATTGGTCGTATCAATAGCCCGCAAGTTGATTCCGAGGATCGGACGGCGAAAATCGGCAATTGCTGAAGGATTCCCATAATAGCTTCCGAGACTAGGCTCCAAGGCCGTACACGCACCTCCTACGGCGGTACAGTTTTCGTCCACCCCCAACGTCTGAATATGCTGCGCCATTGCTGGCATGGCACAAAAAGCTGCCGCAGGGCCGGCTAATGCAATGATCATATGCCTTTTCATCATACTCCCCCCTCCTGGTATTAATCAACAGAACCTGTCAAAGAAGACTCTGTCACTTTCTATTCGGTTTTCAGCGACGAGCCTGCCAAGAACAGCATCAATCATCTGCGGTGGCCCCGCCATGTAGACGTCGGAGCCAGTCAGGCTCGGTAGGTCAGCGATAACCGCACTCCCGACGAGCCCGGCGCGGACGGAGGCCGGCGCGCTTTCGCGAACGATCAGGTGGGTCGTAATGCGATCTCCCTTCGCTGCAAGAGCGGCCATCTCCTCGACAAAGCACATATCGCGCGGCGAATTCACCCCAAAATAGAGATGTATTTCGCGCCTCGCTTGAGCAGCAGCGGCCTGAGCAATCGACCATATAGGTGCAAGCCCCGACCCTCCCGCGATGCCGACGACCGGACGGTCGCCTTCCGCCCTGTAATAGGCTGCGCCATAGGGGCCTTCGACATTGAGGCGATCTCCGACACGCAGATCCCTGACGAGGGGGCCGGACACGGCTCCGTCCGGCTTGGCCTTGACGATCAGCTCCAGCGATTGCCCGCTGGAGTAGTTCGCCATTGAATAGGCGCGCCGTCCTATCCGCGGTATTTCGACGATGACGAATTGGCCTGGCAGGAACCGGACAAGCTCATCGGGAACGAGCGTTATGTGCGTCATGTCGTGCGTAAGGACTCTCTTCGCCGCAATCGTCGCTTGGGTGGAAACCGGCCGCGGAACCTGCACAGGCTCGCGCACGCGCACGTCTATCCGCACGTTCGAGAGCGGACGCGACTGGCACAGCAATATCGTGTTGCCGCGCCGACGATCCCGGTCAGAAAGGCCGGTGGCCCCCGCCCACAACGACGCCACCTCGCCTTCCACAAGGTTGCAACGGCAGGAGCCGCAGGCTCCCGACGCACATTCATAAGGAAGGTTGAGGCCGCTCTGCAGCGCCGCCATCAGCAGTGTCTGGCGCCGATCGCAGGCAAACACCTGGCCTGTCGACGCGACGGTGGCCAGGACCGCCGCGTCGTGCGAACTACTGTCCATTGAGTCTATGCAACGCTCTTTAGGCGTCGCCTCCTAAGCCAGCTTCGTTGATGAATGTCGCCCACTCGCCGAGGACCTGTGAATGCATTTTATCGCTTACCTGACCCGTGGAATAGCGCGTCAGGAGAGCCACGCCGGCTTCGATGACCCTGTCGACGCTCGAAGCACATTCTGCGAGGAGTTGACGCATTTCGGATCTGCCGGTGGGCGACTGCTCAGCGACAAATCTCGCAACAGCAGCAGTCCAGCGATTCCCACGCAGGGTATCGACGTAGAGGTTTTCAGCGATCAGGGCATCGACCTCTGCATCGTGAGCCCGCGCTTGGCGGGCAAATTGCTGGAGAAAGAGGTTGTCCAGGACCGGCCGGACACAGAGCTCATAACCTACGAAGGCTCTGTCGAAGTCGTAAACGATCAGCAGTTCCTCGATGATACGCCGGATCGGCTGCCAACCGGCGTCGTTTTCCCAGACCGCTCGTTCGCCCTTGCCAAACCCGAGCGATGGATGTGCATTGGCGAGTTGCTTGGTGCGATAGGCGATCCGCTGTACACGGCGAAGTGTGTCGGCGGTCTGAAAAGTAGCGCAGTTCCCGACGTAAGCCGACGGCGCCATCTGCTGTATGTAGGCCGACAACATCTGCTGTCCATGCGCCAGGTATCGGCCGGGAGTCAGCACTACGCGAAAAAATTCGACGGCGTCGGAAGAAAGTCCGGAATCTGATTTCTTGACGCTGGTAAAATTCTTCAGCAGTTCGTCGACATATGTTTCCTGTTCATCCTGGTTATGACAATATTTGCGATATGTAAGCTCATCGGGGTCGCGGAAGTCATCCCACTTGGTCACTCCAAACAGCCGGGGATCCCGATGCTCCTTCAACCAGACGTTGCCAGGCGCTGTAGCCGTCATTTCTAGCGGCTCGCTGTCGCCGTTCCGATAGGTGTGATTCATACCGTGCGTGACGACTTCGTACTCGCTCGGCTTGCGGCCGAGATTTCCGAGGCTCGACCAGGTCTTGGCGCGATTTCGCCCGATACGCGTGACGGCTCCGCTCATCTTTTGCCCCCTCCACTATTGCTGCGTTCCAGCAGACTTAGCTGTTGTGATACCAAACGATCTCGTGGTCGCTGGTCCGAATGCGGCCCGCGAAACTGGGCATCTCAATTTCGATCCGCGGAAGCGCGAACTCCCGACCCAGATTCCGCTCCATAGACTTGCGGGTCAGGCGACATTCGCCCAGCGTGTTGATGCGAACGTAATCGCCACGATCTATGACGAAAACCTTCTTTTCGGGATTGTCCTCGGCAATTGCATCGAGGGCGGCATCCGCAATTTCACCTGTGCGAAGAATTGGTCCACAACCCTCGTCGCCTATTTCTTCGACCTCCAGGATTCTATTTTCTACCGGATTCATCTCGCTCTCTCCTATTCTTCAATCGGGTGCACGCCGACGCGGACCACTCCCCCCTCCGCTTCCACGGGATAGCGCTTGAGCTGGCAATTCGCCGGGTTCACGCCCGATCCCGTTTCCGCAGCGAATTGCCACAGATGGGCTCTGCAGGTGAGGACGCCCTTTTCGAATTTCCCTTCGACGAGCGGGACGTCCTGATGTGGGCAGCTTGCCTGGTATGCGAAATAACAGCCGCTATGCTTCAGGACCAGGACCTCAGTTCCACCGACTTCAAACACGTCCATCTCGCCGTCCCACAGGTCGTCCTCGCCACAAACCTCCTGCAGGACAGAACCGATCTTGGTCATCTAACATCACTCCTTGCCATTTCAGCGATCCAGTCACGCCACGATCAGTCGTCTGCCCAAGTCAGTTTGCGTAGCGGACGACTACGAAATCCAGTGGATCCAGCGCCTTTTCGGCCACGACTTCCCCGAACTTGCAGTCAAGCGGGACGGTCTCCCCGGCCACCACGACCTCGAATGGGCGATGGTCCTTCGGCGCAATACGACGACTGACGGAATGGACGGCGACGGCTTGCGCCACCTGGGCCATGTCATCGTCGGTATCGACCGCCACGAGGTGAGGAACAAAGTCCCCCTGGAATACGCCATAAATCGGAAATGATGCCATTTTCGTTTTCCTTACTCTGCCGCTTTAGCGTAATCGCGATAGTCTTGGGCCCAGCGGTAATTATAGGCGTCGTCTCCCATCACGTCGGGCGTCAGCGACATGTAGGACAGACAGCCTTCCACGTTGGGCGGCTGGATCATCCCGGCCAAGAACCGATCGATGATGTTCAGGTGGCCTGCATATCTCTCTGGCTCGATGTCGAAGCACCATTTCGAGATCTCGCTGTCGAAGTTATAGACGCGCCCCTTATATTCCGACTTCCACTGTTTCAGATTGAAGGGGTTCCAACCCGAGCCGAGCGGTAATTGAGTGAGGTTACACAACGCCGGCAGCGTCAGGGGCAGCGTCTTGTCAATCGCGCCTGAATTGACGTTGTCGATGATCTGATCCCAGAGGGTGCCCCAGCTTTCCTCCCACGATGGATACTTCTCATTGAGCCAGGCGCGCTCCGCCCGCGAAACACCGGCATTAGGCTTCCAAAACAGCGTCGGACGCCAGAACCATGTCCCCAGGTGCATCGCATGATGGCCATGATCGAGACATTCGAGGAACTGATCCCAGTACCATGGATGCTTCAGACCAAGATCGCGGGTCACGCGCTCGTGCTGGGTGATGACCCATTCCAGCATGAATTCCTTGAAGCTGCGCTTGCGATGTTCAAGCGGCGTGTAATAATCCATCGACGTGCCAGTAAGCGTCTGAAACAGACGGAAGGACCGCCACAACGAGACATCGAATATGCGCTGGGCCCGCTCCGGATCATGTTTCATCATGATTTCGAGGGTGGGAAAGCCGGCTTGGGCGTGGCGCGCCTCATCTGTCTGGATCGAGGATAGGAGATTTGAGAAGTCGATGTCGCCTGCCGCCATCGCGTCGGCCGCAAGGGCAATGAACTGCACGTTGGTGAAGCCGTGTTCGACCACCAGACTGGTGGCAATAGCGGCCTCGACGACATTGCAGCTTAGCATCCAGTCATCGAAGAAATTGCGAACCGCCAGGATGCCCCATTCGTTCGTGTGAAAGCCCTTGTTGCACCAATCGAAGCGCGGATCGCTCTTCAACAGGTCATGGCTGAAGGCGAGATCGAGCTGCGCATGGCGGGTTTCGTCGAGCATTCCATAGACGCCCATGTTGCGCCATGCGGGTGCGGGCGCGAAACGACAGAAGCGCGACTGCATCGTGATCGCCATTTGCTCGACAAAGCAGGTGGCTCCCATGTGCAAGTGACTTGCCGCGGTATGCGCCGGGTCAAGCCGGTCATAGAGGTTGGCGCGCTTGAGCGCTTCGCGGACCGCGTGCGCACCGGACTCCTTGTCGCGTTGAACGGAGACGTAGTCGCGGTAGGTGCAACGATAGGGCTCGTCCCATGCCGCCCAGGCTTCCTTGGGGACGGGGCCAATCCCGCTCCATTGTTCGGGAAAGGCCTCTTTCTCGTCGACGTAGGACAGCGTCCAGTCGACGTCACGAGCAATATCATACCAATCATCGCGCTGTAATATCGTCATCTCATTTCTCCTCTCCCGCCTGAGCGGGCCGCTCGACATTTGCGACATCGCGGGAGGCTGTTCCCAATACCGGCAAGCGCCCCCGTCTGTTGAACGGTGTGGCACCTCCGCACGGCGATGAGGTCGCCAGGCGGGGGCAGGCAGATCAATGTCGCGCCGATCTCCATGCGCCCGGCCGGCGCAGCTTCAAACCTCATGCGCGACACGCTGAACGAAGTGGCGACAAACCCTTCAAGTGTGGTCGCCCGTCCCCCGGGTCCGTCATAAGGTCGAAGACCTCCCTCGCCGCAGCCGCGCTCAAACGAAGCATCGCTGCGAAGGGTGATAAGAAGGCCATTTCCGGATTTTTCTGGCCCTCCCAACATGGAGCTTTCCCTTGTTCCATTCTTTTAAATCAACGATTGAAACCGACTGCATCCTTCGCCGCGCCGAGGCAAAACGACTAGGCATTGATGACCTGGACCTGGGTGAACTCGTTGAGCCCCTCCTGCGCGAACTCCACGCCAATCCCGGAGTTTTTTGCGCCCGCGAACGGGATGTGCGGCGCGAAGTCGAGATGCTTGTTGATCCACACCGTCCCCGCCTCGATGCGATCAGCGACATCATGGGCCCGCTGGACATCAGAGGACCAAACCGACGCGCCGAGGCCATATTTGCTGGCATTGGCCCGGTCGATGACCGTTTCGATGTCTGAATATTTGATCACCGGCAGTACGGGACCAAATTGTTCCTCGTCCACGAGCATGGATCCATCTTCGATGTCCCGAACGATCGTTGGTTGAATGAAATAGCCCGGACGATCGATCACTTTACCGCCGGCGACGACGTTGCCGTTCCGGTGTGCGTCGTCCAGGAAGGTCTTCACCTTCTCGAACTGTTGCTTGTTCTGAAGCGGCCCGATCGTGGTGCCCTGCTTGGACCCGTCGTCCACAATCGCATTGTTGGCGAGTTCTACCAGCGCCTGGCACATCTGGTCATAGATCGATTCATGAACGTACAGCCGCTTGATCGCAATGCAGACCTGGCCGTTGTTCAGGAAGGCGCCGCCGAAAATATTGGGCGCGATCGCCTTCGGATCAGCGTCGTCCAGTACGATGGCGGCATCATTGCCGCCCAGTTCCAGCGTCAAGCGCTTCAGCGTCGAGGCCGCGCTCGTCATTACCTTCCTGCCAGTTTCCGTTGAGCCGGTGAAAGAAATCTTCTGAACGTCCAAGTGATCGGTAAGCGCATCTCCCAGATCATTGGCGTCAGTGATCACGTTGAAGACGCCGGGAGGGAGGATGCCCGCGATGAGTTCGGCCAGCCTGAGCGTCACCAGAGGCGTCGTAGGCGCCGGTTTGAGGACGACTGTGTTGCCCGCCAGAAGAGCCGGTGGGAACTTGAAAGACGTGACCAGTAAGGGGAAGTTCCAGGGAACGATGACGCCGACTACGCCCAGCGGGCGACGGCGGATCTCAACCCGTCGCGAATCATCCTCCAACTGTCGGGGCGACAGGTCGAGCGAAGCCAGATGACGGGTGAAGCCGATCATGGCCGAAATTTCGAACGACGCCTCAGCCAGAGGCTTGCCCTGCTCGCTGGTCAGCACTCGGGCCAGCTCGTCGGCGTTCGCCTCGACCGCATCCGCAATCTTGAGGATAGCTTCACGGCGTTGCGTGATCGGGGTTGCCGACCAGGCCGGGAATGCTGCCTTCGCCGCAGCAACGGCCTGGTCGAGCTGCCGCCTCGAGCCGCGCGGACACGAAGCGATCACCTTCCCTGTCGCAGGATTGATCACAGGCATCTCGAAGTCACCCGGTACCATCTCGCCATTGATCAGCAGCTTGAACATGCATCCCTTCCCCGCGAACATACGCCGTCGAGCGCCGTCGAGTTTGTTGCCACCGAAAATCGTCACGACATCAGCGCGGCCAATGGCGCCGATCCGAGCGGCATCCGGTGGACAAAGCTGGCAGACCTTCGCACTCTGCCTGCCTTGCTCTGCCGAAAGCGACAATCTCAGCTTGAGTAGCAATATCTATTCCTGCGATCGCTCCGCGGGGTAGTCGGCGATATTGAGAGGTCGATTAGCAGGAGTGAAGACCCTTCACGGACTCGTGCTCCGGCACCTGCTGCGTTGCCGAGCTTTCGCGTGCGCGACCAGCAACGGGCCGTCCCCAGATTTGCCCATCGCGTTCCCGGTTTCGCGCACTCCCTCCCCCTTGTCCGTGAGGAGTATCGTCCCGGTAATTGCATGACTCACTGAGTTCGCAACGGACGGCTTATTATGTTTTCCGTTCTCCAGACGTCTTAGTGAAATATAGCGGGAGGGAATTATGAATCTAAATACCAGTTATCTAAGAATGTGCGCCGCAGCGGGCCCTATTCTGACGATAGTGTGGCTTTGCGGATTCCTGATGACTGGTTTTATACCAGCTCTGGATCCAGCTTGGAGTGCGCAGCAGGTCTCACAATTCTACATCGACAACCTGATGTCCATTCGCGCCGGCATTGTGATCATGATGATCGCTTTGGCCTTCTATTCACCTTTCTACAGCGCCATAGCGATCCAGCTATGCCGTATGAAAAATCCCAGCCCGGTGATGATCTTCTGGTTCACCTTGGCGTCGGCCGCGTTTCTGTGCTATCTTTTCTATTGTTATGAGATCTGGGCCGCTGCCACGTACCGCCCTGAAAACACGACTGCCGTACAGATGTACAATGATCTTACGTGGATCTCCTACCTCTGGCCCGTGACGTTCGCACCGGCGACCTATTTTCCTATAGCGTTTTCAATCCTCGCCGACCGCCGCAATACCGAGATCTTTCCGCGTTGGTACGCCTTCTACAACTTGTGGTCCGCGCTACTTGCTCTCAGCGGAACCTTCGTAATTTTCTTCAAGGGCGGCCCGTTCGCAGTGAACGGTCTCTTCGCCTACTGGGTGAACCTGACGGTCTTTTTCATCTGGTATCCCATCACCTCCGTTGTGCTGATCAAGTCGGTTAATCGGGCGACTGCTCGAACTGACGATAGTCGAGTTGCCATGTCGTCCGCCAGCGCAGTGCTCGGCGCAGGCAATCCACAGTAGCGACGCCAGATCAGCGCCCTGGTTTCGGTCCGGGCCGGAACCAGGGCGGCTGACAAGGGCGCTCGAGCAGCAGTTGCTCGCCAGGCGCCGGGTTTTAGAACGAGCGCATAACCCGACGTGTCGCTGCACCTTTCGGCACCTTGAGGGCGGAATGCGGAACCCAGACCAGGAACAGCGCGCCAGGAACCGATCGTTCAGAAACGGTCTGCCGGCGGCGCACCAGTCGGTGACCCTCGGGGGCATCGCCGGAAAGATGGAGACAGGAACCCGTGACGACCGCGAACGCTTCAGACAACGCGAAGACACACTACGCCATAGCCTATGAATCGTTCGACATCCAAGCGGCAGCAAGATCTTTTGTGGGCGACTTCAAAACCGGCATCAACGTTTGTGCGGAATGTTGCGACCGCTGGGCGGCTGACCCCGACCGGATTGCGTTGCACTGGGAAGATGCTTCGGGCAGCCGTCTCGACATGACATTCGCGCAATTGCGAGATGCCTCCGCCCGGTTCGCCAACCTGCTGACAGCGCAGGGCATTGTGGCGGGCGATTGCGTGTCGGTGATGTTGCCGCGTGTTCCGGAGCTCCTGATCGCTGCCCTGGGCATCTGGCGCGCAGGCGCCGTTTACCAGCCCATGTTCACCGCCTTCGGTTCCAAAGCGATTGAACATCGTCTTGCCGCCAGCCGGGCAAAACTGGTCGTAACGGATTCGGCCAACCGCGGGAAATTCGACGACATCGAGGATGTCCCGCCCATCGCGGTCACCAATGGCCGATCCCGGAACGAGGACATCGATCTGGCCAGCGACCTTTCTCAATACGACACTACTTACGCGCCCGTGGAATGCAATGGTGACGATTCTTTTCTGTTGATGTCGACTTCTGGGACAACCGGTCTTCCAAAGGGTCTTTCCGTCCCGATACGAGCGCTGATTTCCTTCAGGGCCTACATGACCTTCGCTATCGATTTGCGTCCGGATGATGTCTACTGGAATATGGCGGACCCGGGCTGGGCCTACGGCCTCTATTATGCAGTAGTTGGGCCCCTGTTGCTCGGCAATGCCACGATCTTTTACGATGGTACTTTTGCTCCCGACGCGACTTACCGCGTTATTCTTGACCGTGGCGTCACCAACCTCGCCGCTGCTCCCACAGCATATCGTCTGCTGATCGCGGCCGGCGAAGGGATGGCGGCCAGGGTGAAGGGGAAGTTGCGGGCCGCCTCCTCCGCGGGCGAACCCTTGAACCCGGAGGTCATACGCTGGTTCAGGCAACATCTCGACGTGTCGGTCGCGGACCATTACGGCCAGACCGAGATGGGCATGTGCGTGAACAATCACCACGGACTGGACCACGAATTCCGGATCGGCTCCACAGGCTTCGCAATGCCAGGCTTTCGCATGGTCGTTCTGGATGAGGATGATCAGGAACTCGGACCAAATGCCCCGGGCATGCTTGCCGTGGATGTCGCCAACTCTCCCACATTCTGGTTCACTGGATACTCCAGGGAAGAGACGCCAACGATCCGAGGCGGCTATTACCGAACGGGCGACACCGTGGAGTTGGAGCCGAGCGGCCACATCTCCTTCGTCGGACGGGGCGATGATGTCATTACCTCGTCAGGCTATCGCATTGGCCCCTTCGACGTCGAGAGCGCCCTTATGGAGCATCCGGCGGTAATCGAGGTCGCCGTGATCGGTAAACCCGACCCGGAGCGCACTGAAATCGTCAAGGCTTTTATAGTATTGGCGAGCGGGTGCGAGCAATCGAAGGCGCTGGAGGAAGAGCTGCGCCAGCACGTGCGCAGCCGCTTATCGGCGCACGCTTACCCACGTGAGTTCGCGTTTGTGGATAATCTGCCGAAGACTCCCAGCGGCAAAATTCAGCGCTTCATATTGCGCAACGCGGAGAAGGCGCGCGGCGGAGATCCTGACTGAGCATGAAACCGATCGACGCCCAGACGTCCGCCCCCGCCCCCAGCGACATACAACTGGACACTTCGAAGAATCGATGGATTTCGGCCTGACGAGCACATCAGGCTGCGAAGTGGCGTGGTTTCGAGGCCGTCCGGGGTGCTGCGTTGTAACTTGTCCACGGGAAGGCGCTTGATCGGGCCGTTCCCGCGTCAAGCGGGCGCGGGCTGCACCTGCTGGACCTCGACGACCCTGCGGGGTGCGGTCAGGCACGCTGTAATAGTTGCCGCCGATCGCGACGAAGCCGTCGTGGCTCACGCGCCGTTCGAGCTTGAGCACCGCGTCGAACCGGTGCGCCGGTAGCGTCTGCAGTTCGGGCTGTCCGGCGGCGAAGGCCTCGGCGACAATGCGCTGGGTATTCCAATGATACATCGATGCCGGCATAATGCTTCACGGTCATCTCTCCCGATGCTTGGAGCAGGCTCATCCTGACTCCGCGGCACCATCATTGTGAGGGATGACCACCAGCCTCTCAAACATCGCTGGCGAGGAGCAGCCCGTTACCCCATCTAGAGAAGAGGTCTCGCGGCTGACTGTAGGGCGTTGGGAACACGCCGTCAGCACCGCCAGGCATACAACGAGGCCCGCCGACGACGGGCGCGGGAATGAAAACTTGTCAAGCCCCAGGGCCGCCTATATCTCAAGGCTAAATCGGGCGACCATAAAGGGGTGAGGGTGGTTAGTCTCTTTAGTTATGGTCCGAGTTGGGGCCTGCCTTGTATCAGCCCTTTCGTAACCAAAGTGGCCTATTACATGGACTTGGCGGGAATTCCCTACCGCCTTGTCCGCACCAATCCCTTTACCCTGATTGCCGACACGCCGCATGGCAAGCTGCCTATGATCGAGGACGTCGACGGCGCAATCGTGTCGGACTCGACAACCATCATTCATCATCTTGAAGCGACGCGCGGTCAGCCACTCGATGGCGGTGCGGACGATCGTGAGCAGGCGCAAATGGTGGCGTTCAATCGCTTGCTGGACGAGCATTTTTATTGGACGGCGGTGATCCAACCGCGCTGGCGCGAGCAGTTGGACTGGGAAACCTATGTGTCCGTTTTTCAGGGAAACCAGACGGCCGGAAGAGAGCTTCGTCAGAAACTGGCGACTTTCCGCCGGCGGATTCTTGCGGAGTTTGAGGGGCAAGGCGCGGGCCGGTGCAGCGTCGAAGAGGTCTATGCCAGGGCGAGGCGGGATGTGGACGCGCTCGCGGGCCAGCTTGGCGCCCGCAGATATTTTATGGGCGACAAGCTGCGATCGATTGATGCGACCGTTTTGGCATTCCTTAAGCACACGCTTGAGGTCCCTTTCGAATATGACACGAAGAGATACATAGCCACAAAGCCAGAACTTGTTGACTACGTCACTCGGTTAAGCGATCAAATCGGGACTACATCGAATATAGGTGAAATTTGCGAGATGATCTCGTGATTCTGATACAAAATCGTCCTTAATGAAGTCGATAGATCTGTTTGTAGTCCTATGACGTGGCAGAACTTCGGCGCCGTTGCTAGATTGGACCGTGCAGGCGGATGAAATTGGACTGGGAAATCTTCAGGTTTGTTCTCGCCTTGGAACGGGAGGGTGGACTTGCGGGAGCATCCAGGTCACTCGGTATCAGCTATTCGACTGCTCATCGCCACCTTGAAACGATCGAGAAGGATATCGGTGCGCCGGTCTTCAAACGAATGCGTACCGGATATGAGTTGACGAGTCTGGGCGTGCTATTGGCACGAGCTGGGCGAGGGATGGAAGCGGAAGTTCTCGGAGTAGAGAGGCAACTGGCCGGCAACGATCAGCAACTGACCGGGACCATTCGTGTCAGTACGTCGGAACTGCTCGGATTGTGCGTCATTCCCGGCCTCATTTGCGAGTTCCAAAACTCTCATCCGGGTATATTCATCGAACTCTCTGTTGCCGACCGTCTGACCGACCTCCACCGGCGAGAAGCAGACGTCGTGATACGCGGCTCATCTAATCCCCCTGGAGAGTTAATCGGAAGACGGATCGGGCCGATTCCCTACGCGGCTTACGCGCATCAACGGCTGTTCCTGAACCACGGATGGAACCTGGAGGACTATGAGTGGCTGATCCTAGACGCAAAGGACAACACATTTTTCACCCGCTGGACCAACGAACTGGTGCCAGATGTCAAACCGAAACTCACGGTCGATTCCGGTGCATGTCTGTGCAAGCTGCTTGCATGCGGCCACGTTGCGGCCATCCTTCCTTGCTTTGTGGGTGATGAATCTCCGGAGTTGGTTCGCATCACGTTGCCACAAGTCGATCCAGCTCTGGATTTGTGGATACTCAGTCATGCAGATCTGCGGCGGAATGCCCGAGTCATGGCATTCCGTCGTTTCATGCAAAAACGCCTGGGCTCGTCTGCAATATGTGCGCCGCCAGGATTTCTCCCGCAGTGAGGATCAGGTGCCGGCGTAGGGCGCCGGTCCCGAGTGTGCAGCCGGCCCCGTGCTTTTTGGTGAGAGCAGGAGTTGGACGCCTCGAAAAACTTCTGGCGAATGACGGCCTGAGCTGATTCATTGGCTCTGCGATCTGGCGGAGGCGGTGATGGCGGGACAGCCTGGTTTCTTCGATCTTGGTGATCGTTACGCGGCGCTGCGGCGCGGGCCACGCAACAAGGGCGGGCGGCCGCCTTTCGACCCGGTGCTGATGTTCAAGATACTGGTGCTGCAGGCGCTGTACTCGCTGTCGGACGAGGCGACGGAGTTCCAGATCAAGGACCGGCTCTCCTTCCAGCGGTTCCTGGGGCTTGGATTGGACGGCGCGGTGCCGGACGCCACCACGGTGTGGTTGTTCCGCGAGCGGTTGGTGCGAGCGGTTGGTGAAGGCCAAGGCGATCGATAAGCTCTTCGCCCGCTTCGATGCGGCGCTCAAGGACAAGGGTTGCCTCGCCATGGGCATGTTCACCAGCAACATCCATCAGAAGAAGCCGCCGAGGTGGCCGATGCCCGAGCACATCGCCAGGGCCAATGCGAAACGCTCTGCTGTGCGCTCGGCGGTCGAGCGTGTGTTCGCCGGCCAAAAGCACCGGATGGCCTCTTCATCCGCACCATCGGCATGGCCCGCGTGCAGCTTCCGACGAAGCCGCCCCTCGTTTCCGAGATGATGTCGCCCCCCGGATACGGGGTCGTGCTGGCGATGGCTGTTGTTGTTTCGTTCGCGTGCTTCGTCAAGCCTCGGGATGGGGTTTGGCGCAGCGCAGGCTGTCGCCATCGAGATCGAGGCGGTGGGCGTTGTGGACGAGCCGATCGAGGATGGCGTCGGCATAGGTGGGATTGTCGATCACCTCATGCCATGCCGCGACTGGCAGCTGGCTGTTGGATTTCGAGCAGATCGTGCCGGGCTTGGGCTTCGAGCGGCCCAAGGCCCCAGTCGTCGAGGATCAGGAGCTGGACACTGCCGAGCTTGGACAGGAAGCGGGCATAGCGTCCGTCGCCGCGCGCCAGCGCGAGGCTGGCGAACAGCTTGGGCGCGCGCTGATAGAGGACCGATCGGTCGTCGCGGCAGGCCTTGTGGCCGAGCGCGCAGGCCAACCATGATTTTCCGACACCGGTCGGGCCGAAGATTACGAGATTGTCGTGGGCAGCGATCCAGTCACCGGCGACGAGCTTGAGGAACAGGGCGCTATCGAGACCGCGGCGGCTGCGATAGTCGACGTCCTCGGGCGCCGCCTGGTGGCGCAGCTTGGCGAACCGCAGCCGGGCGGCGAGCTTGCGATCATGGCGGAAGCTCCATTCGCGGTCGAACAGCAGCGCGAGCCATTCGGGATGGGTAAGCCGCGGCTGCTCGGCATCTCGAAGCGCGGCAACGCCTATTTACGCACGCTGCTCATCCACGGTGCCAGAGCTGCCTTGCCCTCCCTGTCAAAGAGCGACGTGCCGCTCGGGCGTTGGTTGAAGGCGATGATCGAACGAGGCGTGCACCGCAATGCCGTCGTGGTAGCGCTGGCCAACAAGCTGGCGCGGATCGCCTGGGCAGCCTTGCGCAAAGGAGCCTCATTCGAGCGCAGCTACCTTGTCGCGGTTTGATCAGAGCATCGTGCGTTTAATCTGACGTATAAAGCTGGTGCGCGTCCGTCAGCTTGTAAGCTTTGGGGCGAGGCTGGGCTGCCCGGAGTTTTGCGTCACTGAGCATGTCAAATCCGATACCGTGTTTTGGCGGCCCGATACCGGATCGAATCATTCGCAGACCCGTGGAGACGTGCGGACTGATACGGGCGAGCCAAGGTCTTACATCGGATTTCTAAAGGTTTTGTCAATCCCAGTGGACTGTTGCGGACCCCTGCGGAGGGGTATCTGGCGGACACGGAGGGATTCGAACTGTTCCTCCAAGCGATTGATTTATCGTCGCCCAGAGATGCCTTCCTTCTCCGCAAACCACGAAAATAGCCACATCGACAATTTCGCCTGAAAACTGGTGCTTGCGGCCAGCATTCGACGGCGTAGTCTCTACCGGACTCGCGCTATGTGATCAAGCCCGACGCCGGTCGGCGCGCTCCGTGTAAAGACATCTTGGCAGCCAAATCTGGGACTTATCGGTTGTACCTAGCGACATGCTCAGGGGCAGGTTCTTCGCCAATACCAGACGCCTAGCGGCGTCACCCATTGGATTGCTTGCTCACCCCGCGATTGGTTGATTCAAAGTCAGGCCAT
>Ga0207647_10000833_pt1 | contig 23972 bp, 24 predicted proteins | sample KBSCornC2_FD_184295 | JGI IMG/M metagenome (GOLD analysis project Ga0207647, IMG submission 184295) | Corn rhizosphere microbial communities from Kellogg Biological Station, Michigan, USA - C2 (SPAdes) (version 2) | ecosystem: Host-associated > Plants > Roots > Rhizosphere ... | reverse complement strand
TCTCCGACGGTTGCAACCACCACCACGCCTTCTATCTCAACAGTTTCAAAGGCTACCCCTGTAGCTGCACCAACGGCACCAAAGCTTGCCGAGGTAAAAATAGACGGTAACACTGTGTCAACCAGCACGCCATTACTAATTGGTGATTCTAAACCGCTTGACCTATCCGGCAAAACAGTAGCCAACGGCATCGTTACTCTTACTATCCACTCCACCCCGCGAACCACTACCGCTACGGCTGACAAAAATGGCAACTGGAGCTACAGCGTATCAGGCCTTGAGCCAGGCAATCACTACATAGATGCCAGCGTCACCGACCCAAAGACCAAAAAAACTTCCCCGACCACTAAGCTTCTGTCGTTTACTGTAACGGCCGCAAAATTGCCTATACCTGCAGCAAATATTACACAGCCCAAAAAGAGCAAGACCAGCATGTGGATTGCTGGCGGCGTTATTCTGCTACTAATTGTCGCCGGTGCAACATGGCTGATACGAAAGCGCTTGCAAAAGAAATCTGCTGCCGTTTCTTCGGTGCCTGCACAGGGATATACTCCTACGGAAACGGGAGATACACCAAACCTTCCAGAGGAGCCAGAGCAGCAAGACGATAGTGACGACGGCCAGAGCATCCCTCCTCGTCCATAGCCAACGCTCAGGCCAAGAAAATGCCTCTTTCTTTAACGCCCTCCACCTGACCACCAACAATACTGAGCCCCGACCTGGCTCGGCTCCAGACATATCTTAAAATGATGGGGGGTAATCATTGCACGTCATCCGGCAAACCACTCTCACTGCTCATACCGAGCCGCTAACACACCCCAATACAAGACAAATAGGTCCGATGAGCCAGTACTGCCTTGCACCCGCAAACCTATGGCCGGGCAACCTCCGTTATCGATATATGCTGCCTGCAGACGTTCGTGTGCTTCTGCAGTAAATACGACGCGTTGTTTGTCGGGATCTGCAACAAGCCACGCGTGTGGTTTGTCTTGGATTTCCCGAAGTAATCTCGTTTCGTTATCGCTGCCCTCGAGCTTTTTTGGCGATGAAGGCAAGAGTCCGAATCCTATGCCTACTGTGTACGAATTGGCTATTATCTCATTGAGCGAGACGCCATTCAGACCTTGAGAATTAGCCGCAACCACTGTGATTGCTTCAAATAGCTTTTGTGTTTCCTCGTGTGTAACGGTTTCAATCTTATCTTGTCGGCCAGCAAGGCGCACGGGTGAGACTGGTGGGCCATAGTGAAGGAGCGCGTCGCTTTCAGATGTTAGCTCACCAAAATATTCATTGGCAATCGCCTTTATGGCTTGGGCGTTAATGTCTGACTCTTCGCTTGCCGCCAGACGTTTTTCTTTTTTACTTTTTGGCTTTTTTGGTTCAGCGGGTGCGGTATTGTGAGGAGGCAAAAGAGTATGTGCTGTCGGATCAAACGCAGGGCCTGCCGCAATTCCGATATTATTTCGCACATATGTGCCGAGCAAGTCGTCACCGACCGCTAAACGCAGCGTGATGTCCCCGAGCCTATTGTAGGTATCCGCAACCAAATCCACACTCTGTTTGTACTCTTGATCGGTGACGCCATTTAGTACCGTGCCCTGTGCTTGCCATGATTCCTGTAACGCAATGCGTGCCTCCATAATAGCGCCAGCAGTTGCGCTCAATTTTTGCCTGACTTCTACCTCTATAAAATTCGCTAACTCTTGGGGACCCATAGAAGGAATTAGCATACCACTTTCGTTGACATATCACCAACCAATACATATGGGTATACGGCAAGCATGTCGTTAGCGGAGCCCGGGCAAGTCTTATTCTGCGACACCTCGAGCCCCTACCCGAAAAACTCGAACTACATTTTCGAGACTTTGAAAGCTTTGTGCGAATGATTGGAGGAGTTGGATATCGAGGCTATGATGGACGATTAGCGACATGTTCTTCTAGCCATCGCTTAACTTCATCAATTGGTGGCTTATCGTTGACCACATGAAGCATGATGTCTTCATATTCCTGGTTCGTGAAAGAAATCTCGATGTCATTCTGTGATAAATAAAGGCTAGCAGCTGCCATGGCTGTCCTTTTATTTCCGTCACGGAATCCATGATTACGGGCAATCGAGTCAAGTAAAGCAGCCGCTTTTGAGAATACGTCATCATATGCATCCTCACCCATAACGCTATGGTTTGGCCGAGCAAGTGCTGATTTAACAAGTCCTTCGTTATGGAAGCCTTTCGATCCACCGCTAGCCTCAATAATCTGATCGTGGATATAATTTAAAATTACTAAATCCCACTCAGGATCGTCGCTAAACATGCCTATTTTTTAGACAACTCTTTGAGAGCTGGCTTGTACTTTTTAATAAAGTCTTTCGTCCAGTTCTGTACTTTTTTGCTAGGAGTCTTGGTTGCCTGTGCCATAAGTATATTGTACCACGGCCACGTATGGTCACCTGGTATACTCCTCATATGGAACAATTACAATTTGCGACCTACAACAACCACAAACTTGCAACTGTTTTTCACGATGGCGGTGGCAAAAAAATAGTTATCTTCTGTCATGGATTTTGGGGTTCACTTGTGGGACCAGGACGACATTTTGTGCGAGCCGCTCGGCAACTCGCCCAACAAGGCGTATCTAGCTTGCGATTTGATCAATACGGCAGTGGCAATTCAGAAGGTGACTTCAAAGATTCTAGCTTTGGTGACTGGGTATCCACCATAAAAGCAGTTGCAGAAAGCTATATCGTACAGGGTTATCAAGTGGCATTATTCAGCCAAAGTATGGGTGGGACAGCCGCTATTGTTGCCGCCTCAAAGGTACCTGATCTTACATCGTCGGTTGTCTGGGTGCCCGACCCTAAAATTAATCCGCCAAATCCTGACCCGAGCGGTTACGACGAGGGTGCTGGCCAGATTGTGCAATCATCTTACTGGCAGGAGGCACATGATTCGAGAGCCGCCGAGAAATTACGACTTATCAAATCACCGATGTACATTATTCAATGCGAAAATGACCAGTATGTGACGCCTGAAAACCAAGCAGCCATCGCAAGCAACGCACAGCCACAGCATGAAGTTATTATGCTCAAGGGTTTCAGCCATGGAAACTGGCCACACAAAGAGGCACTTAAAATTGTAGATACTTGCGTTGACTTCTTAGTAAAGTCATTTAAATAATTCTCCGCTCTACCAGACTCGAACTAAATAACAGGGTTAATTTTGCAAAATAAAAATCCGAGATATAGTTTCTCGGATTTTTACCTCTGTAATTCACGTTTGGTGGACCTGCCCAGGCAAAACTCGAACTATGTTTTTGAAGCTTTAGTAGTTTTGTGCAAGCGGTTGGATGAATTGGATATCGAATCATTCCAGATACAAGCATGAAAATTAGTGTAAATTTCTATGGTATACTCGGCAACGTATGACAACTGAAATTCACCAAGCAGTAGAACACTTAGCAGAGCTGCCGCTGCCTTATGATATTGTCCACGCCAGTGGCAAAAAGGCTATAGCCATGGCGGCTGAGCTACACTTACAGGGATTTGATCTGGATCGACTGGGAACGGCTCAGTCTTTTATCCCCGACTTATCTGCCACCGGTCTTATTGATGCGTACAACAACCATGCGACTATGCATACCGAACCAAGAGAAGTGCCCGATTTTTCCAAACGGCTCGCTAGCGGCGTAGGTAAGGTTAACTCAGAAAACGATAGTATAACGTTCGAATCTGCCTTGTCCATAAAATGGGATGACGTATCCACGAGTGTCCGAGTAGAAGGAAGTCAGCCTGATCAAAAATGGAACTTTCCGGCACCTGGCAAGCCAGTCTGGTTCAGCAATCACACGGCCTTACTTTTAGATGGAATGGTTGTTGATCCTTCTTATGAACGCGCACGTCCGTTAACGCTCGCTGAGTGGAAACTGCGTCAAGCCTTTAATGACGCTACTATTATGACTGGCTCTATTTTAGAGCACGCCCCTCCTTTTCACTTGCATGCTGAATTGCTTTCACAGACTGGACGTGCGTTATTCAGAACTGCTCTCAAGGCCCATTGCTTATCATCCGTAAATCTAAAGGTTGCTTCAGCCAAATTGGATACGCAGCCCGAAGCCTATGTCGATATAATGAGCGATTTCTTGCACTTACAACAAGATATCCCGCAGAGGGAGCAAACACAGGACGCTGTCTTTGCCAATCACTACGATTATGCTCGGATCTTACACTCAGGAATAACCGAAGGTAAGGGTTGCTTTTTGGCTGGCGACTTACAGAATAGCCGACGGGCCCTGGCTGATAGGATAGCCTGGCTAGCACCTGTCTATTCTTATCAACAGTGGCTAGAAGAAACTCAGGCAGTTTTAGAAACGAAAGAAGTATAGATTTCAGAAGGTTTTAGTTTTCCCAGATCACTTCGGCTTTGCCTGCGCTCCGCCGCTTAGTCATGCTCGGAATGAATTCCTGCGCGTGTCTTCTCTCTGACGAGCTGGCGGATATGCCAACTCCCAGTTCTCGACAGACTATATACCACTAAAGAAAATGCCCCCACCCGCTTATTACTATCTTGATAACTCGTTATCAAGTATTTTCGATAGCTTCTTAACGCTATTAAATTCGTAAAACGACAGATATGCAAGTGCTAGCTCGCGCGCTTCAGTCTTGCGTAAACTAAAGCCTTTACCTATTGCAGTGATGAGAAATGCATTTGCAAGCATACGACCTGTTCGTTTATTACCATCTTCGAATGCCTGCACGTACGGGATAAGCGTTAAGGCAAGTAGCCCTCGAGCAAAAGGATTGGTTACACGACTTATGACTGACAAAACCGTATCAGCGACCTCTCTTAACTGCTGTGGACCAGAAAGCGGTTCGTAGTTGCTAGCACTTATACGAACGATCTTTTTTCGGACACCGCTTTCGATACCTAGGTTTCGTCCAATAATACGATGTAGCTCTTCGACAGTACGAAAAGCTATGGATGATGTGAATAACTCTGGATTCTCAACTATAAACGATATTGCATCTTTATGATTAAGTATCATTTGCGTTTCGAATTCAGTTCTATTCTTTGCCTTAATACCCTCCGTTAAGAGTAGCTGGGTATCGAGCAGTGTGTATGTATTGCCCTCTAGGGAAGAAGACTTCCATGATAGCTCAATGGTTAAATACTCGAGTTCTTTTGCGGTTATCTTAGCACCTAGCTCGTATTTAGACGTGTGGCTGCCAAATATTTCTTCCAGATCCTCACTAGAAAGCCCATCAAGCCAGGTGATAAACTGATGATTAAGAGTTGTTGACGGACGATTTACATCTTCCAGGATCTTCTCATCTATATCCGTGGTGATAAGTTGTCGATAGTTGACACTGTAGGTCGGATTGTTTGTTCCATTCCTAGTGATTATCCCCAAGTCTACTAGACGTATAAGTGAACGCTGGATAGACCGAATATCAACACTTTTAAGTTGTTCGCTTATTGTGGCTGCCGTCTCATAACCCCTTAAAAGATATATGAGCACGTACGAACTGCTTTTGTTTAGTTTCATACGACAATTTTAGCATAATTTTCAGAAAAATACTCATTTTTGTCGTATGAAAGTACTGTCAGGAGTTTAAATTTCAGCCCCGCCAGACTCGAACTAAAATAACAGAGGTCATAAAAACAAAAAGCTCCAGAAAATAAAATCTGAAACTATTTCGTATCTGTTGATAATCTTGGTGGATCATGCCAAGGAAAACTCGAACTATTTATCCGAGGCTGTAGTGGTTTTATATGGCTGGATGGGTGTGATATTGAAGTCTTCGTGGAGCAGGACAATATGAAGGGTTAGAGGTATCTATAACAAGTTAGGACTTTCGGGAACGTATCATATCCCGCCTTAATTTACGCCAGGTATTCCATATCGGGATAGCTACTAGACAACCCATAATGAAAGAAACGAGAGGTATTATCCAGACATCCACCAATGAGACATGTTGCTCAGTTATACGATGGTCGCCAGGTTCTGCCGGATCATAACGGACCTGCGTGGATCGACCAGGTGCTTGGGCTATAAGTGCCATGCCATTGACATTTTGAGCAGAACCGACGGGCATAAAGTGGTAAAACACTCGATATGACGTACAGGTAGTTCTACCGCAGCCATTTACTTCCTTTTCGAGGTCATCGACATATGCTACCGTGCTTCGTCCGTTACGATCTAGGAAGAATTGCTGACGAAACTCTTTGTTGTTGAAAATTACGGCGATAGGTGACATTACCATAAAAAATAGCACGATCAAACTTCCTATCGTCACGAATATCCAGGCGGAGCGCTTAGTGCTGGCTGTCCATGTCATACTTTAAGTATACGCGATTTCAAACCTTGCCAGACTCGAACTAAATAACAGAGGTGATTTTGCAAAATAAAAATCCGAGAAATTTAATCTCGGATTTTTACATCTGTAATTCACGTTTGGTGGCTCCTCCCAGATCACTTCGGCTTTGCCTGCGCTCCGCCGTTGCGGCGTGCTCGGTGCAAGCACCTGCGCGCGTCCTCACTCTGCCGAACTGGCGGCTACGCCGACTCCCAGCTCTCGACACTTAGAAAAGCACCAAAGAAAATACCCCAGCTTACGCTTGGGGTATTTTCTTTGGTGGCTCCTCCCAGACTCGAACTGGGGACACAAGGCTCTTCAGGCCTCTGCTCTACCAACTGAGCTAAAGAGCCACGCTGGACAACAGAGGTATTTTACGGGAAAACTTGGATTTATTCAAGCTATGCGGGTTGGGTAGTCGTTTCGACAGGCCCGACGTAGGTCAATTCCCACTCGCCAGTATAGATGCGCGACTTGTTCTGTGCGTGGTCAAAGCCAACACCAACCCACTGGCCGTCCATGTGCTTGCCATCCTGGTCAACAAGCAACTGACCTGCGCCACTGTAGTTGGCACTCTGGAAGTCGCCGTTAGGCGATGTTGTCTCATGCCAGGTGCCGGTTGCGACGTCGCCATGGATAGCGAGACGTACGAACATATACGAACTTTCAGCGTTGGGCAAACTTTCAAATACGATATCTTCACCGTCACGATGCGCGTGCATCTGATTTTCGGTGATATCTTCACTCGTGTCGTCTTTGCTGGGGTACCAATGCTTGCAATGCCAAATGCCTGAAAATACGTCTTTCATGTGTTCTCTCCTTATGTGTTTATCGTACCACTTAGCTGACAACTGTGCCAAATAGATGGCCGATGCCGTAGGTCACCAGCATGGCAACCGCACCGCCAGCTACCACTCGCAAAATGGCGCGGCGGCGAGAGGCGCCCCCGACAGTAGCACTAAGATAGCCAGTGATAGTCAGCGCAACCAGCACTGCCACGAAAGTCACAGGCAAACGCAGCGAATCGGTCGCCACTAGCACAGAGACAAATGGAATAAGTCCACCGACCGTAAACGCCAGCAACGAAGCCACGGCGGCATGTCCAGGACTATTTAGGTCCTCTTCGTCAATATTGAGCTCAGCGTCCAGGTGCGCCTTGAGAGGGTTAGTCGCCGTCAGCTCTCTAGCCACCTGTATCGCTGTCTTTTTGCTAAGACCCTTTTCCTGGTATACGGCGGCTAAGCCGTCGAGTTCATGCGCCGGATCGTTCTTTAGCAGGCGCCTTTCTTTTTTGATATACGCTCGCTCAGCATCGCGCTGGCTGCTCACTGACACGTACTCGCCAACGGCCATGCTCAGAGCTCCGGCAGTCAGGCCAGCAAGTCCGGCGGTAAAAATTGTACCACGCGCGTCAGTTGCGCCAGCCACACCCAAAATAATGCTCGACACTGACACAATACCGTCGTTGGCACCCAGCACCGCGGCGCGGAGCCAGTTCAACTTGGAGTTGGTTGACCTGTTAGGAGATTTCGGGTCACTCTCTGCCATTTTATTCCTTGCCCCATATCTGGTCTACATATTCTTTGACAGATGCTTCGCCTTTTTGGAACGGTAATTCCAGTAGCTCCTGCCGGGTGACGTAGCGCACCTCTACTAGGTCGTCGTCAGTCGGCGTGAGCGGTCCGTCTTGTACCCGAACTTTGACGGCTATATTGAGCTTGGGTTTGCCGTGGTTAGTCAGACCGGGATAGCAAAAAGCAATGCCATTGAAATGAGTTACTGTTGCCCGTAATTCCTCGGTTAGTTCGCGCGCTACGCACGCCTCTACCGTTTCGCCATGGTCCAAGCCACCACCAGGGATTTCCCATTCACCATATCGGTCTTTGCTCACAAGCAGTTTGCGGTCGGCGTCGAACACCAGCGCTTTCACCGAAACGCGGTAGTAGGTGTTGGGCAAACTGCTGACGTCAAATGTCATTACTGCTCTTTTTTCATAAAGTCTTTGACACTTTTGACCGTGTCCATAAACTGCGCCGGGAAGACAATGGTGCTGTTTTTCTCGACGGCGATATCGTTCAGGACCTGCAAGTTGCGAAGCTGGAGGGCAATCGGATGCGCGGCGATGATGTCGGCGGCATCACCGAGCTTCTCGGCACTAAGTGCTTCACCTTCGGCGGCAATGATCTTGGCACGTTTTTCGCGCTCGGCTTCGGCCTGCTTGGCCATGGCACGCTGCATGCTGTCGGGCAGCTGGATGTCTTTGACCTCGACTGTACTGACGTAAATGCCCCATTTTTCAGTGGACTTTTCCAGAATCGTCTTAATCTTTTCGTTGATGGCGACTGTCTCGCTGAGCACATCGTCGAGTGAGCTTTGACCGACAATGTTGCGCACCGTAGTTTGCGCAATCTGATAGGTCGCGGAAACTACATTTTCGATCTCGACAACTGATTTGATCGGATCGGCAACCTGGTAGTACGCCACGGCCGAGACATCAATGGATACGTTGTCTTTAGTGATGATTTTCTGGGATTCAATTGGTAGCGTCACAATTCGCAGAGAAATTTTTTTCATCTGGTCGACTATCGGAATAATCAGCCGTAAGCCCGGCTCCTTCACCAGCCGGCGGACACGACCCAAGCGCAAAACCACACCACGTTCGTATTGGTTGACGATTCGCACGCCATTGGCGACGATAATCAGAACGATAACAATTAGGACAATTACTCCGGCGGTCATGTGGTTTTCCCTCGTTTATGATTTTATTTTATACCCCCGGGAGAAAAGTGCGTAATTTTTAGCTGTTGAGCTCGGGCGCACTTGAGCGGTCGGCAAGCTGCTGTGCTTGGCTGGCGAGTGCAGTCGAAGTATTTAGCTTGGCATCAGCTGCGCGCTGCAATCGATCTTGGGCCTGGCGCATTTCTTTTTCGGCGGCGATGATTTCCTGTTGGAGCTTGCCGATTTCCCGGGCAAGTCGTGACTGGCGCTCACGATCATCGACGGCCGACTGCTCGACTTGCTTGGTTTTGATCTGGACTTTGTTGTGATCAATCAGCGCCTGCTTGTCGCGCTGCGTACGGATAACTTGATCCCGTAGCTCGCGCGCCTGCGCCTGCAAATGGTTCGCCGCCTGGTGTAAGCTCGCTGCCGCTGACCTCAGATAATCGCCTGCTGCCATTGTCGCCTCCTTGTATCTTTATTATACGCGCATTTTAAGATGTACGGCAAACCGCTATAGCGGGCGGTCGATGTATTTTTGGCAGAGATATTCGAAGACTGCGTTGGTCCAGCCAAAGCCAGTTTGCGATGGATAGACACCTTTTACCGGTGGTTTTTCGGGCGAGACGACATTGTACTTTTCGAGAAATACACCGTGTTCGTTGAACCAGTTGAGGTTGGTTTTGAGCCACTTGGTGGCGATCCGCTTGGCGTCTTCGTGGTAGCCGTAGCGCTCCAGAGCCTCTATAACGATAAAATGCAGTGGTGCCCAACCGTTCGGATACGCCCATTGTGTCGGGACAGTAGATGCGGTCGAACCGGGCACGTATGTTCCTAGCGGCAGCGCGTCAGTGGTGGCCAGACCACCCTTGTTTTCAAAGCGACGAAGTGCCTTGACCATGGCCTGCGCCTGGCGTCCGTCGACCATCCCAGCCCACATCGGGAAGTATGCGGCCAGACTGCTGATATTGCCGCGCTTTTCCTTGACGTAGTTGTAGTCATAGAACAGGCCGCGGAGTTTATCCCACATTAGTTCATTAACGGTTTTTTTGCGCGCTTCGGCAGCCTGCTCCCAACTAGCGGCTTCGCGCTTGTTGTCTAGTATGCGGGCAGCACGCGCAAAGTCCATTTCGTATTTGTATAGCAGCGCATTCAAGTCAACTGGCAGATAGTTGAGCGCCTTGCGGCTAAAGCGCGGCGTCATGTCCCAGCCACTTTCGGCTTCGGCAATGTCGTGGAGGTAATTGAAGTCATAGTAGCGGCTCAAACCCCGGTAGATTTGCCTGGCATGCGGCTTGCGCGTCCCCATCCAGACAGTTTCGTACTCTTGCTTGGCAATCTCTATAGCCTCTTTGAGCCACTTTTTGTCCATATTGTACGTCGTGTAAATATCAAAGATAAAGCTGGTCAAAAACGGTGGCTGCGAACGGCTGGTCTGGTACAAGCGCGAGGCGTTCGGAATAATCTTGAACCGCTTGAACAACGCCATCAGGTCCTCGAGGATACCGCTAGTCAATTCCTGATGCTCGGCGTCCATCATGCCCTGCACCATGAAATAGCTGTCCCAGTAGAACAACTCTTCGTAATCAAACTCGTGACCTTCGGCATACGACGGCACCAGATATGGCTTTGGCAGGCCGACAAGACTCTCGTTGTCCTTGGGAGTGTAGCGCTCCAGCTTAGTCCAATATGCACGAATGTAGTCGCGTGCAACCTGAACATCCTCGACAGCCAATGGCTTGTCGGGGCGGAATGAGAACATCCGAATGCGAGTTTTGACAACAATACTTCTTGCTTTTCCGAACATAATTTCCTTTACTTGTGGCCTCTGTACGCAGCCAGCTGATAGATGTGCTACCCCTATTATGGCAAACGGATTACAAATTACAATCATCAAAAAATTATCCCTGATAACTTTTGTGATTCAAGCGAACATTCTACCCTACAATGTAACCTCACATACTCCCGGCTAACACTACGCTTTGGCGCAGTCTGTAAAAAATATTACAGACTACAAATGTCCTAATATTGCATAATTTTCTTTGCTAAAAAAAGGGGGTTAGTCTGCATAACATCATCAAGAGCAAGAAAATCCGCTCTAGGAACATAAGCCTGCTCGCACTAGGCATAGCGATAGTAGCAGTCAGTAGCATGGGCGTAGTCCATGCGCAACTAAACGACAGGAACGCAGCGAATACGAAGCACGACCAGCCTCCTACCCCTGTATGGCAGGAAGTGGACCGCACCATACAGTTGAACCCGAAGAGTCCTGCGCCACCAGAAGTAGCATCACAGCTAGTGTCGCTGAATGTCGCCTACCATGACTTTAAGGGCCGCCAACACCAAGGAATCGTAGAGGTAAACCGCGGTCTCAAAGCTGACGTGCTGACATTTTTTCGATACGCATTTTATTTGAACTTCCCTATACACGAAGTTGCGCCCGCCAGTGACCATCGGTTTGAATGGGATGACAACAAGCTAATGGCTGGCAATATCACCTCTTGCTTCAACTATCGGAATATCGCAGGTAGCAGCCGCCCATCAACACATTCCTTGGGTGAAGCCTGTGATATTAATCCCCGTCAGAATCCGTACATCACCTTAGACGACCACGGCGATCCGTTTGTCCAGCCAGCAGGTGCTAGCTGGCTTTCCGGCGCACCGGGCACATTACATCGCGACCATCCACTGATTCAGCTCATGAAATCACGAGGATGGACATGGGGCGGCGAATGGACGTTGCAGGATACCGATGGTGCAGTCATCGACTACCAGCACCTGCAAAAACGCTTGTAATAGCCGCCAAACAAAATAACTAAAGGAGTGCTATGATCGCCGATCTTCCTAACCAACACAATACCCTTACCTCAACTCAAAACACTGCTCATTCACCACTGCTCACCGACCCCTCGGTGCTCTCCAGCAATACCGCGTCAGATCTTATCAAGGAGGCTGCTTTGCGTTATCAAATCGAACAGATTATTCAGCAAAACGAGTCACAGGGCATAGTAACAAGTGTCGAGATTACTGACATGCGGACCAATAGAAATCTGATGGAGCACAACCAAGCAACCTCGCACTTTGCCGCCAGCATCAACAAGCTGCCCATAGCGATGCTACTGCTCCAGGACTTACGAGCGGACCGAGTCAGCATGGACGATATGCTCAGCTGGAGTGCCGCCGACGTCAGAGGTGGCTACGGTATCTATGATCAACCGAACGCTCCAACACATGCAACGATTCACGACCTGATATTTGATATGCTGAACCGATCTGGCAATACCGCCGTCAGAGCACTAGTCAACAAGACTTCGCTTGGCGGCGCTATGGCCGTCAACGAGCGGCTGGCGCAATACCCCAAGCTCATTCAGACGCGATTGCAAATCGTAGGCTCCGACAAATTCTACCTAGGAAACACCACGGCTGCAGAATCCTCGTGGATTATGAAGCAGGTCCAACGTACCAAAGATTCCTATGAGCAGTTTATGCAGCAAGCCATGGCGACTAACATATTTACGGACTTTGGCGTTCGCAGTCAGCTAGCTGGCAATAGCTATATAACGCTCGCTAACAAGGTGGGTATTCTGGACGACCCGGCAGGTTCTGGCACAAATCGACATGACACCGGAATTATCTACAATTCCCACACTCATCACGCATACGAATATTCACTATTGACCAGCAACTACGCCAATGATTCTGCCCCTACCGTGCAAGCCGAGACATCACTCAAACAAATAGGCGGACTTATCCTGGAACTCGCCGGCGACAATCCACAGGCCCAAATTGCTCAGCCAAAGATAGGACTTCCTAAACCGCAGGCTCCTCAGTACCACGAGGAACGCACCCTGTACTAGATTGGGGCAGGAAGTTAGTCGCCACGACACGTGGCGACTAACTTAAGTAGTGTCCGTTGATTAGCGTTTGCGCTTTTTGGGGTCAAGTTCGCGCTTGCGTAGGCGTAAGCTTTTTGGCGTGACTTCGAGAAGTTCGTCGTTTTCGATAAAGTCCAGGCATTCTTCGAGGCTAAAGATAGTTGACGGCGTCAGCTGTACCACACCGTCAGAACTACTTGAACGCATGTTGGTCAGGTGCTTGGCTTTGCAGACGTTCATCTCCATATCTTCTTGACGAGTGTTTAGGCCGACAATCTGACCGGCATAGACTTTGACAGCCGGACCGACAAAGATCGTGCCGCGCGCTTCGGCAGTTTGCAAAGAATACGGCGTCGTTACGCCTGTTTCAAAGGCAATTAACACGCCGTTGCGGAGTTGCTGCAGTGCAGCGCCGAGCGGCTGATAGCCGGCCACGAGTGAGTTCATGACAATGGTGCCCTTAGTCTTAGTCATCAGGATGTTGCGGAGACCAAGCAGGGCGCGAGTTGGCAACTCGTAGACAAGTTTGGTGACACCTTTCGGGCTGGCAAACTGCTCCTTGAGCTCAGCGCGACGTTGGCCGAGCTCCATCTGAACGGTACCGACGTGTTCGGCTGGCACTTCGATGATCAGCTCTTCGAGTGGTTCCATAGTTTTGCCATTTTCTTCGTGAGTCACGACCTGTGGACGGCCAACTTCAAATTCGTAGCCTTCGCGACGCATAGTTTCGATCAGGACGGACAGGTGTAGTTCGCCGCGACCGGAGACCAAGAAGCCGATGCCATCATCTTTGACACGCAAACCGACGTTGGTTTCCAGCTCTTTCTTGAGGCGTTCGCCAATCTGGCGTGAGGTGTTAAATTCGCCTTCGGTGCCTTTGAACGGAGAAGTATTCGGCCCTAGGTAAATCTGCAGGGTCGGTGCTTCGACTTCGAGTACTGGCAAAGCTTCAGGGCTAGTCGCGTCAGCGATAGTCTCGCCAATTTGCGCGTCGCTTATACCGGTCAGTTGCACGATATCACCAGCCACACCTTCTGTGACTTCGAATTTTGCTAAGCCGTGGCTCATGAAGACAAGCTCGACTTTGGCTTTGGTCTGTGAGCCGTCTTTTTTGCAAAGTGTAATCTGGTCGCCGCTCTTGATGCGACCCCGAGTAATACGGCCAATGGCGTATTTGCCCTTGAAGTTATCCCACGCTAGCGCCGTGACCAGCATCTGGAACGGCTTGTCGAGTTCGACGCTCGGTGCCGGAACATCTTTGATAATCGCGTCGAAAATGATGTCGAGATTGCCGTCCGCTTCGGCGTTTGTCGGTGGCGTCGCCCATGCTTTGCCTTCGCGGCCAACAGCGTAGTACACCGGGTAGTGCAGCTGCGATTCGTCTACCGCAAGCTCCAGGAATAGGTCAGCAAGTTCGTCTTCTACCTCTGGTATGCGAGCGCCTGGCTTGTCGATTTTGTTGATAACGACGATTGGCTTCAAGCCATTGGCCAATGCCTTGGTCAGCACAAATTTGGTTTGCGGCATCGGGCCTTCCTGCGCATCAACAATGAGCAGACAGCCATCCGCGAGGTTCAGCGTGCGTTCAACTTCACCAGAGAAGTCAGCGTGACCCGGTGTGTCAATAATGTTGATACGGTAGTCGTCGTGCTGCACGGCCGTCACTTTGGCAGTAATGGTAATGCCACGCTCTTTTTCCTGGTCACCGCTATCCATGATAAGGGTCTGGGCCATTTCGGCTTGGTTGTCGCGGAAAGTCTTGCTTTGTTTTAGCAAACCATCCACGAGCGTAGTTTTGCCATGGTCAACGTGCGCGATGATCGCAATATTTCGAATTTTGGTTGGGTCTTGGGTGCTCATAATGTATAAAAAGGGCGCCTTTCTAGTCAAGCGCCACATAGTCCGCTTATAGTAATTTTGACAATTATATCACAGAGGTGGCGTTAGCGCAACGCCACCTACAGAGTACTCGCAAATCTAGTGACGTTCGGTGACAAAGGTCAGCGCGTGACCGGTCTTGCCGGCGCGGCCAGCACGACCAATACGGTGCGTGTAATCTTCGTACGATTGTGGCAAGGTGTAGTTGATGACGTGTGAGATGTCTTTGACATCGATACCGCGAGCAGCAACATCAGTTGCAACTAACACTTCAATGTCACTGCGCTTGAACTTGTCGAGGGCGCGTTGGCGTTGGCCCTGCGTCTTGCCGCCATGGATAGCGTCGGCTTTGAAGCCACGATTCTGCAGTTCACGGCTGAGGCGCTCTACGCTGCGCTGCGTTTCGTCAAAGATAATCACTTTGTTGACTTCTTCTTTATTCAAAATGCTGTGGAGCTGGTCCAGTTTGTCAGAGTTTGTTTCGTAAGGCACGATATCCTGGTGGACGCTGTCGCTGGTATCGCTGGTTTTGACCGAAACAGTTTCGGCGTCGTCGGTAAAGTTGCGGATAAGATCGCGGACTTTGCCATCCAATGTGGCCGAGAAAAAGAACGACTGGCGGTTGGTGTCGAGATTACTGAGAATCTCAGTAACGTCATGCACGAAGCCCATGTCCAGCATGCGGTCGACTTCGTCGAGCACGACCATATTGAAAGCGTCGAGGTTGAGGCTGCGGCGCTCGAGATGGTCCTTGATGCGTCCCGGCGTACCAATGACGATGTGCGGATCGCTGCGAAGGTCACGCAATTGCGGACCCATAGCGGTGCCGCCGATGAGCAATGCGCCTTGCAGGCCACTGCCCTTGGCGATTGCCCGGACTTCGTCCTCGATTTGCTGAGCAAGCTCGCGGGTTGGTGCGACGATCAGTGCCTTAGCGTTGTCGTTTTGCATCAACTTGTCGAGTACCGGAATAGCAAATGCGATGGTTTTACCGGTGCCAGTATTAGCGATACCGATAACATCTTTGCCCGCTAGAGCGAGTGGAATTGCTTGGTCCTGGATGGGTGATGGGGCTGTAAAGCCCTTGGCCTCGATGTTTTTCTTGAGCACTGGGTTGACCGCAAAGTCATCAAACATGTGCTTGGGCTCGTAGACTTCTTCAGTTACTGGCTTGGCAGCCTTGATGAAGCGCGACGGGTGGATGTAGTCCTTTTTAGGGCCACGAGATTTTTTGAAGTTAGAGCGACCGCCGCCAAAGCTAGCGGATCGACCGTAACTGCCCCCGGATTTCCGTTGGGCGGTGCGTGAATTGTAAGGCATAAAAATAGAATCCTTGTATGTTTATTTAGTTAGTTCTCGATTGTCTTATAGCCCTTGGTGGGACAATGAAACCTGAGTAACTTTTCTAAACAAACCCGGATTCATTAAAACAATTACGCTAATAATAGCAGAAAAATTGGTTCAGGTCAATCATTGTCGGCCGAACCGCTGGACAAATGCCACAGCCCACAGTGGCGACAGTGGTAGCTATGCACATGACTTCCGTAGCGATAATGCACGACATTGGCCGTCGCGTCGGCGTCCTTTTTGCTGTCAAACGCCAGCTTTTCCGCACACGGCAATACAGGCGGTTCACCATATTCCATACTTACGTCGCAATCGTTTTTAAGAGAATTGGCATGTACTCATCGAAGCGCTCCTGGTGCTTGGCAACGAAACCTTTGATAGTTTTGCGGTCGGGGCTTAAGCAAAACAGCTCGCCAAACTCTGGCTCTTCACCCTGAGCGCGAAGTTGCCGGGCAAATTGGTCGTACTTTTGCAAAAATTCAGCGTTCGGCATCTGTAGGTGAGCGACGTACACTACCGTCATCGTGTCGGCAAAGCCGCCTTCCTTGAGATAGGCCGGGCCAAACTCGGCAACCTGGGACGAATCGTGGACGTCGATGCCAAGCTCTTCGCGTAACTCTTTGGCCGTGTTGTGCTCAATATCCACATTTCCATCGGTAATATCGTCATTGTCAAGTCCGCCACCGGAACATTGGATGACGCCTGGCCGGCTCGTCTGCCGTCCCATTGAGCCAAAAACAATTTTGCCATCCGCTGTAAACACGAGTGCTGCCGAATGGATAATACGCACCGCGAATTCGCCCAAACCTCGCACTTGATGACTGTACAAGTAATGGGCGTAGTCAGTCTGATCCAGCGTGAGGTTAATGGCGTCCGGCGTTTCGTGAACGCTCGTGATGGTGAACGCTTCACCATTGAATAAATTGGGGTTGGCAAGCATCAGCTTTTGCCAATGTGCATCAACCTTCTGCCGGATATCAGGCGGCAAGGTGACCATTTCACCGCTGTAGCGAATGCGGAGCGCCTGGGTAAACGGGCGGATTGTGACGGGCTTCATGCTGCGTAGTATCTCATGATAAAACCGGCCCGTCATCCTGAGCTACTTTTTGGGGACTTTGCCGCCTTCTTTGCGCGCCTCGGATAAGCCGATCGCTATCGCCTGTTTGCGGGCGGTGACTTTACGGCCGGATTTGCCGGACTTTAGCTTGCCTTCTTTCATTTCACTCATGGCTTTTTCGACTTTTTCCTGAGCCTTTGGACCAAATTTGTTCATACTATTTTCCTTAATTTCCTTGTCCTTCTGCCATAATAAGCCTCCTTTATTATTTCATATGGGACACCGCTGGCCAGCGACACTATTACTATAGGCCGTTGTTTCCACCCTGTATGTTAGGTTTCTGACGTAGCAATTGTTAAAAATCAGACTGTACGTGTGTGATATATATCTGTAGTTGTAATATTTTTTACTGTGCAAGTTTTCGACGAGTTGTAGAGTAAACCAGTAACTCGGAGGTAGCTATGAAAAAACGTTTTTTGTTTGTAATTCTGGCCAGTATGTTTGGCTTGGGGAAAGTCCAGGCGCTAGACCGCAGTATGACGCAGCAAATGTGGTGCGGGTTGTGGGCCGGGTCTAATTTTGACCTCTCGCTGGAAGCCGCAAACTGCCAGGCAAAGAACACACACCAAACTCTGCCAGGCACCAAGCCCACCTACGTAGCGCTCGGCGATTCTGTGGCTGCTGGGCTAGGACTAACCGGGTCCAGCAGCAACAACTGTGGACGTTCTACCGATGCATATTCCATGCAAGTCGCCAATGTGCTCCAAATGCACGAACAGAACTTCGCCTGCAGCGGGGCAACCGCTGGTGACTTGTTCACCACCCAACATCTGGACGGGCCGAACAACCCTGCGCAGATCAAGCAAGCCTTCCAAAACGGCAGGCCAGATCTGATCACCATTACTGTCGGCGCCAATGACGCGCATTGGGCTGACTTTATCAAAGCATGCTACTCCAGCAACTGCGCAAGCGATGCCAATACACGTTTGGCCAATGCGTTTTTGGTCTCGCTGCAAGCAAAACTTTACGCAGCGCTGCTCGATGTGTACGGGTACTCTCGCGGGGTACCACCGCAAGTTATTTTGACAGGCTACTACCAAGCATTTTCCGACCAGTGCGCCGCCATCCAGACCGATATTACCCCGGCGGAGCTAACCTGGTTACATGATGAAACAAATGCGCTTAACCAAACAATTAGCCAAGTCGCCGCGCACTTTAGCTTCGCCAAGTTCGCGCCCGTAGATTTCACCGGTCACGACATCTGCTCGGCAGACTCCTGGATTCAGCGCCCCGGCGAAGCCGCCTCATTCCACCCCAACCTTGCCGGCCAAACAGCCATAGCAGAGGCCGTCCTCACCAAAGTTGACTGATACACTCCAGCTACCTCTCATTTGTTAGATACGAACGACCTTCGTCGTTTTGCTTTCTTGCCATAGCATTGTTTAATTAAGGCAGCAATCTAACTCAAGGAAATTCCATGGCTACAGAGAATCAAATTCAGACACTTCGGAATGGGCTTAAAGAATACAAGAAAAAATACCTGCGCAAAGAGTTTTCATCTTTGGACGAATCCGCCACTCGAATAATGACGAACTACTTCCTCACGGAGTTGCTAGGCTACTTAGAATTGGTCGAAATAAAAACAGAATATCGGATACGGTCGGAATACGCTGACTACGTTGTCCAACTTAAACGCAAAAAGCACTTCGTAGTCGAAGTTAAATCAATAGACCTTGATCTAAATGAGCGGCACTTGCGCCAAAGTCTCAGTTACGCCGCTAACGAAGGTATTGACTGGATTCTACTCCTTAATGGCCGGGAGATTCAATTATACCGAGTAAACTTCGGAAAACCTGTAACTACGACTTTGATATACAAGTTAAATTTGCTTAGTGGTGATGACTTCAAAAAAGCTCCTGAGCTTTTGTGGTACCTAACGAAAAAAGCTGTAGAAAAAGGAGAGTTAGAGACTTTTTGGAAAAGAACTACAGCGCTAAGTCCAACTAACATGGCTAAGATTCTGTACTCAGAAGAGATCGTGAAACGACTGCGCAATGATCTGAAAGAATTGACAGGAATTTATTTTCAAATAGAAGATGTCGCCGAGTCATTGCGACACATCATCGCTGATAAGATCGAATTCCCCAAGCCTCGTCTGAGGATTAAGAAAAAAGTTTCTAAAAAGCCTGACGCAATCATTGAAAAAATCGCCAAAACTAGCTAAGAAAAAAGCTCGACATTTCGTCGAGCACTTTTCTTGGTGGAGCTGCCGATTACTGCCATCGGGTCCGCCGGTTTATCTTGGTTAGTCTTCTACAGGTTTAGTTCGTTTTGCTGTCTTAGGGAACGAGTATCGAAACGAACAAACATCTCGTTCCAGCAATCCTAAGTCTTAGCAGCTAGCTAGGATAATTCCAGCTGCGCGTCCTGAATATATAGCGCGCCTTTGCATTATCAGGCGTCATGCGCGGCACGGCATTAGTGATTAAACTAAGCTGTTGCGAATGCGAGCTGACGCTGTCCGAGGACTTTGTTCACTGCATCGCTAATAGAAGTTTTTGCATCTATTGTGGTTTGTCTATACGCTGACAAGCGACCTGCTGATCTAACCGATAAAGTCCAACGTCGAGCTTAAAATTCAGCCCCATCACACGTTATTATATCATCTCTGTTGTCAAAAAGCTATTGTTTAGAACTTTTTGGGGTGAGCATCTGGGGATATGCTTGGGTGGACAGTGGAGCAGACATTGTCGTGCAGCTTGCCGAGGAGTTCGGCGAGCTGCTTCTGGCCGGCTTCGCCGAGTACGCCAAACACTGGCTCGTTTAGGCGGTCCAGAACTACTAGTGCGTCATCTGTTATCTTGCAGCCTTTGGTGGTTGGTACTACGATATGCTCACGGCGATTGGCGGCGCTGACAGTGCTGGACAGCAAGCCATCGTCAAGCATAAGTTTGACCTGGCGGCTGACACTGGCTTCGGTTTGGGCCAATGTCAAGGCGATTTCGCGCTGCGTAATATTTGCTTTGGCCTGCAGCACGCGCAGGATTTTGAACTGGCTGAGACCTATGCCTAAGCCTTCTTGCAACGCTTGCTCGTTTTGCTTGGCCAGCAGGCCAGCGGTGTGTTGTAGCAGGTATCCGATAGTGTTGTTGAGTCGCATAGTGTTTCCTGCCTTCAAGTGTAGCGCGCGGGCTTAACAAGTCAAGCTGACAGGTGTGCTGTAGAATAGGCATATGCCTACGCGTGTGATATTTATTTCTGGAGTTGGCGACCGCAAGCGCTGGTTTTATGATTTGATTGTCTGGCGCTGGAAGCTTTTTGGTTTTCATACGCACGCATTTATTTTTGGCTGGGACAATCATCGCAGCACATTTGACGATCAATTTGCGAAGTTACTGCAATATATTGACACATTTTCTGATGATAAAATCTGCTTGGTCGGTGTTAGCGCTGGCGGAACGGCGGCGCTAAATGCGTTTATTGCGCGACCGCATATTGCCAAGCTGGCGATGGTCAGCTCGCCGTTTCAGCGGCACACATATACTCACCAAATGCTTTTGGAGTCGATAAAACGCGCAAACAAGTCATTTGAAACTGTAGATTTTGAGCAGAAGTCAAAGCTGCTGACCATCACTGGACACCGTGACCAGACGGTGCCACCTGTCTTAAGTTTACTGCGCGAAGCTGAGCGAAAGTTTGTCCTCGGCTTCAGTCACGGCGCAAGTATCGTGATGGCGACGCTTATCCAAACAGGCTCTTTGCGACGGTTTCTGACGCGAGAATAGTTTTAGTCAGCGCATACCAACTGTCGAGCGACAAGTTCTGGGCACGAAGATTCTCGGCAATATTTGCCTTTTCTAGGATATTTTTGACCTCTGTCTTTTCTAAGTGCAGGCCGCCGCTCAGCGAGTTGAGGAGGGTTTTGCGACGCTCACCAAAACCGGCTTTTGCGATCCGGAATAATTGCTTGGGCTGAATGTCATCGAACAATGGCTGCGAGCGGCGCGACAAGCACAATATTTGCGAGTCGACTTTGGGTGGCGGCATGAATAACTCGGCTTTGACCACGCGCCCCAGGGATACTTCCCAGTAAAATTGCGCCGTCACACTTAGCAAGGACATGTCGCCGGGCTTGGCGGCAACCCGCTCAGCAACTTCTTTTTGGATGAGAATGGCGGCTTGGGTCGGCGGATTCGTCGACTCGGACATGGTACGGATAAGATTGCTGGTCAAATAGTACGGGATATTGGCAACGACCTTATAGCCGACCGGCAATTGCGTGAGATCAAAGCGCAAAATATCCGACACAACTACCCGCAGGTTATCAGCGGATACGCGCTTCGGCAGGTCACGCGCCAAGGCTTCGTCAAACTCTACAGCGACGACTTCGTGCGCAATTTTGACCAGTTTCTCGGTCAGCGTGCCAGGGCCAGGGCCAATTTCGAGCACTGTATTATCGGCCGTAACGCCGGCGGCAGCGACCATCGCATCGAGACAGTTGTCGTCAGACAGCCAATGTTGGCCAAGCGATTTTTTAGTAGAAGGTAGGTGGTGATGTGCCATGGTGTTTATTGCGGTGGATAGTTACTGATACCCGTGGAATTGTAACAGCCAGGGTTCTGTGTGGCTAATCCACTGGTGCGCAGCGTATTGCGGATAATCGCCTGATCTTGCACGGCCGGTGGCGCAAGGTCAGCACGGGGATAGCCAGTATTGAGCGAATTCCAGGTGCTTTCAGAAAATTGGTATGCACCATAATAGCCGTTACCTGTATTGGTACGGTAATTTCCGCCCGTCTCGCATACGCGAAGCTTGAGCAGCCAGGTGTCGAGCGAAACGCTCAGCGGGGCCGAACCCTGTACCACAATTTGCTGTACCGGCCGTTCAACCACAACCGACTGTATGGCCGTCCGAGCGACTACTTTTTTGCCCTTTTTAGTCAAAATATACGTGACAATTTTGCGACCTGGACTGCCTTGCTGACGTATGGCGCTCGTGCCACGCGTCAGTTTTGGATCGAGGATAGTTTTGATGGGCATAGGGATGGCGACTTCGACGTTTTGCAGATTTACACCTTTGCGCAGGATAAAAATCGACATATTTTCCTTGATTGCTGTCTCGGGCGCCGGCCTGACGGTATCACCATCGCGCAACGCAACTTGCTTGTCGCGCAAGAAATCGCCCACTGTTTTGGTCTGAGTACGCATGACTAGTTGCTTGCCGTACAGGTTCACATTAACCGGCGTAGCATGCTTGACAATCACGCGCTTGCCAAGCGCGGTATCGGTCAGAAAGTTTGTCGTAGGCAGCAGCTGAAAATCATCCTCAGGGAATACTTCGGTGCCCGTCTGCTTGGCAATACTGCGGCCTGTGGTGGCCGCGCTAAATGTGAACTCACGGTGTCCGTCCTTGATAATCTCGACCGGCACCGCACGGTAGATATTGATACGAAAATCCTGCGTAATGGCCGCGCCGAGGCCTGGCTCGACTACGTCACCCTGCTTTAAGGGGATGTCGAGTTTTTTGATGAGGTCGCCAACCGTCTGCTCGCGCGTGGGAATGGTCCGTTGCTTGTGGTCATAGGAGATAATGACAATGCTGGAGTTGCCCGGTTCAACGTGGTTACCAGTGAAAATTAGATAGCCAGCGAGCGTCAACAGCAGTAGCGCCACGAATGTTGCCACCGGTACAAACACTGGATGAAGTTTAGAAAACCGCGACGTCTTGGTAGCTGCTTTGCGCTTTTTGAGTTCGAAACGAGGCTTTGGCATGGCTTTCTGCCGAGTGAATAGTTTTTTCATATATGAATGACGCCACCTTTGTTAGCCACCGTGCTGGTGATTTTCTCTCAGTGAAGTCAGATTTTATTGTAGCAATTACGGTTGTGGTACGCAAAAAGCCCGCTTATCCCTACACCTTACGATCATTGACTTTTTCGCTGTTTTTATGCATAATTGTCCGGTCTACTGGCTTTTATAGCAGAGGCACTTTAAGTACTGAGTGAGATCGAGACTACGGAAAGGGGAGACGTCAATGGACGCCTTCTGGTACGACTTGGTCGGATGGAACCCCATCTACCGGCTGTTCAACTACAGCGAGACCAACTTGGCGCTCACCACGATGCTCATCTTGGCCGCACTGGCGGGCGTCGCACTGGTGACGAACAAGCGCCTGCTGATGGCCGGCTACCTGGTTGCCAACGGGCTCGTGGTGTACGTGATCTACCTCGCGATCGACAACCAGCCCTACGCCGTTGCGTACACCGACCCGTGGTGGATCCTGGCCTGGGTTTCGCTCGCGGTCATCATCCTCGCGGTGCTCACGAGCATCGCCGGCGCGTTCGGCAGACTGCGCACCCTCGAGGCCAAGCACGGTTACTCCGTTTCCGGGCAGAACCCGCGGTCGCTCCGAGCGTTCCGATTCTCGGCATACATGCTGGTGGGCAGCGTGCTCCTGGCGATCGGCACCGGTCTGGCGCAGTTCTTCGTGGACTCGTGGGTACGGTGGCTCTTCGAGAACGTCGACTACCCGGCGTGGGTCGCGATCCTCGTGTTCGCGTGCACCACCGTGCTGACCGGCCTCTGGCACCTCGGCGTCGCGACCAAGCGCCGCGTCGCAGCAAAGCGCCAGCGCCAGCTCGACGCTGACGCGGATTTCACATACATCGGCGACGACAAGCGCGCGATCCACGGCGAGCCCATCAACGAACACCCCGACGGTACCCGTTCGGGCACCATCACCAACCTCG
>Ga0207647_10000831_pt1 | contig 23995 bp, 19 predicted proteins | sample KBSCornC2_FD_184295 | JGI IMG/M metagenome (GOLD analysis project Ga0207647, IMG submission 184295) | Corn rhizosphere microbial communities from Kellogg Biological Station, Michigan, USA - C2 (SPAdes) (version 2) | ecosystem: Host-associated > Plants > Roots > Rhizosphere ... | reverse complement strand
CTCTCTCTGGTATATTATTACTGGTCGCGTCAATCGCTTATTCACAACAAAAAGATTTTACCCAGTATGTAGACCCTTTAATAGGCACGCAAAAAATGGGACACACCTACCCGGGTGCTACTGTTCCATTCGGATCTGTACAGGTGAGCCCAGATACGGACACCATCCCTCTGTTTACAAACGGTAAGTATAATCCCGACGTTTATAAATATTGCGCAGGTTACAATTACGATGACAATACTATCGTCGGGTTTTCCCATACGCATTTCAGCGGCACGGGCCATTCCGATCTCGGTGATTTTCTGATAATGCCAACAGTTGGCAGATTGCAGTTAAATCCTGGAACGAAGGATGCTCCACAAAATGGCTTTCGTTCCCGTTATTCACATTCAACTGAAGTAGCGAAACCAGATTATTACAAAGTGAAGTTGGAGGATGGTAACATCATCGCCGAACTGACGGCGACAACAAGAGTTGGCTTTCATCAATATACTTTCCCTAAATCAGATAATGCCCACATCATCTTGGACCTGATGCACGGTATTTATAATTATGATGATAAAAATGTCTGGACCTTTCTTCGTGTTGAAAATGATACATTGGTTACCGGCTACAGACAAACATCCGGTTGGGCAAGAACAAGAACTGTTTATTTTGCAATTACTTTTTCCAAACCGTTTATCTCCTATGGAAATAAAAATTTTAAACGCAGGCAATACAATGGCTTCTGGAGATTTGATCAAAGCCACAATTTTCCTGAAATAGCCGGGGAACAAATAAGAGCTTACTTCAATTTTAAAACTGAAGAAGGAGAAAAAATCAAAATCAAATTTGCTATTTCGCCTGTGAGCACAGCAAATGCTTTGCAAAATTTGAGGACTGAAACACCATCATGGGATTTTGATGCAGTTTACAAAAAAGGAAATGATGCGTGGAACAAGGAACTTGGTAAGATTAATGCACAATTGCAAAGTAAGGATGACATGATCAGCTTTTACACAGCACTTTATCATGCTTATTTGAGTCCGACCGTTTACATGGATGTAAATAATGAATACAAAGGACTTGATCAAAATATGCATACCGCAAAAGGGTTCACCAATTACACGACCTTTTCTTTGTGGGATACTTATCGTTGCCTTCATCCTCTATTCAACATTATTCAACCCGAACGAAATAGAGACATGATCAATTCCATGCTTGCTCATTATAATCAGAGTGCAGAACACATGTTGCCGGTCTGGAGTCATTATGCAAATGAAAACTGGTGCATGAGTGGTTATCATAGTGTCGCCGTAATTGCAGATGCAATTGTAAAAGGAAATATTGGTTTTGATGCTAACAAAGCACTGGACGCCTGCGTTCAAACTGCTCACAATGATTTTTATGACGGCCTAAATTATTATCGTCAGCTCGGTTATGTTCCTGAAGATAAAAAACCAGGAACCTCCGTTTCAACAACCCTTGAATTTGCCTGGGACGATTGGTGCATTGCACAGGCAGCGAAAAAATTAAACCGGAAAAATATTTATGATGAATTCATCAAACGTTCGCAAAACTGGAAAAATGTTTATGACCCATCAATTGGTTTTATGCGCCCTCGCATGAGCGATGGAAGCTTCCGTAAGGACTTTGATGTGCTTTCGACAAACAACCAGGGCTTCATTGAAGGCAACGCATGGAATTATTCTTTGTTTGTTCCCCAGGATCCAATCGGATTGATTAGTATAATGGGTGGAGAAAAAAAGTTTCTTCCGCATTTGGATTCATTATTTACTATGCAACTACCTGACAAATTTTTTGAAGAGACAGAAGATATAACAAGAGAAGGAATTATCGGCAATTACGTCCATGGTAATGAACCGTCGCATCATGTTGCCTATTTGTACAACTTCACCGATGAGCCCTGGAAAACGCAGGAACGAATTCGAATGATACTGAAAAAGCAATATGCCGCGAGCCCGGATGGTCTGGGAGGCAATGATGATTGCGGACAAATGAGTGCCTGGTACATTTTTTCTTCATTGGGTTTTTATCCCTTCGCTCCATCATCCGATCAATATCAAATCGGGAGTCCTTCAGTAAACCATGCTGAAATAAAATTGGAGAACGGCAAACATTTTACAATCGACGCAAAAAATCAAAATGAGCAAAACGTGTATGTTGACAAAATTGTACTGAATGGAAAAACCCTGAACCGACATTACATCACGCATTCGGAAATTATAAATGGAGGCACATTGATTTTTTACATGTCACCCAAACCAAATAAAACATTGTGATCGAAATTTGTTTTGAAAAAGCATTTGAGCTCTATATTCAAAATCAAAAGGTAACAGGTTGGGGATTTTTGAAATTATACTCGGCTGTTCAGCGCAATGGCTATCGCCGCGATCTTGGCGGCTATTATACTGAATATGAAAATGGTTATCGTTTGATATGCAATGGAGAAAACCTTGGACAAACGCCGGTTCAGGAAGCTTTGATTTTGGATCCAAAGGGAATTCCCATTGCCAGAGATGTTGAAGATTTGACTTAAGAAGCCGCTGCTTCGTGAATTTTTTGTTGTTTCAAAGCAGGCTTTGCTTCATGGCACGATTTATTATAATTCTAGTTGAACTGCTCTCATCAGTGACATGGAAATTAATATTGATTTAAAGAAATGTGCTTTTGGCGCTTTGCTATTGACGCTAAGTGTTCATTCATTTGCGCAGCATAATTTAAAAAAATACGATAGTACCACCCAACACGAAATCACCGTTGCTGCCAATCCTTCTCTTAAGGGAAACTGGTTTAAAAAGGTTTTCATTGGCGAAAATTATCGAAGAGAATGGATTCAACCCGTGCAGGTTCCTTTCCTCGATTTGAAAAAACAAGGATTAAAACCAATAAAAGAAGGCGGCGGTAAAGAAACAAAATCACTTCACGTAGAAGAAAATGATGGAACGGGTTGGGCTTTGCGATCTATAAAAAAATATCCCGAAAAAGCAGTACCTGAAGCATTGCGCAACACATTGTCCGAAAAAATTGTGGTTGATGACATCTCAGCATCCTATCCTTATGGTGCACTTTCAATGCGCCCACTTTCAATAGCGGCAAACGTTCCTTATTTAACTGATCATTTGGTTTATCTCGGTGATGACGCAGCGTTGCAAAATTTCCGGGACAAATACAGGGAAAGCCTGATGCTGATGGAAGAAAAAGAACCGTTGAGCTATCTTAATAAAAAGGATGTAAAAAGCATCAGCACTGAAGAATTAATTTATGAACTGCAGGAGAAAAACAAAAACCAGGTAGACCAGGGCGCCGTGCTGCGGGCGCGCCTGCTCGACAATTTTGTAATGGATTTTGACAGGCACGAAGGCCAATGGAATTGGATCAAAAAAGATTCGGGCAAAATGAATTTTTATTTCCCCGTTCCGAAAGACCGTGACCAGGTGTTTTATACTAACCAAGGCTTTTTACCAAAAATTGTCAGTAGCAAGACAATTCTTCCTGAGCTTCAGGGGTTTCGTGCCAAAGCGAAAGATATCGCTCTCTTCAACCGTGCGGCACGAAATTTCGATCATGCGTTTTTAAATCAAACTACGGAAGAGCAATGGAGTGTATCCATAGATAAATTTCTAAGCTCAATGACTGATGCTGTTATTGATTCTGCTTTAATGCTTCAACCAAAGGAAATTCAAAATTATTCAGCAAAAAAAATTGCGGAGACCTTGAAACAGAAAAGGAGTTTTTTCAAAAAAGATATGATGCATTACTATCGTGATCTATCGGAAGATGTTTCCGTGGTAGGTTCAAATGAAGCAGAAGATTTTTGTATAAAAATAAATAAAGATGGAAGCGTTCAGGTTTTAGTCTCGAAACACGATAGCCTTAGTAGTAGCTCTGTTTTTTACAACCGGATTTTCAATCCGGCGGTCACCAAAGAAATCGATTTATATGGTTTGGAAGGCAATGACAGTTTTCACATTGAGGGGAAAAAATCAAAAATCAAAATCCGTATGATTGGTGGCCCGGGCAACGACCGCTTTATCAATACAAGCAATGACAAAAAACCTTTAGTATATGACGTAGATTTTGAAAACAATTCATTGAAAGGAAAAATGCGTAACCGCATTAACAGCGACCCAATGAATAATGTCTATACACGTTTGGATTACCGTTACCGGTTGTCAACCCTTGGACCTACGTTAGAACTTTCAGCAATCAATGGCTTTTTTCTCGGTTTGAAATACAAAAAAGTTACGCCTGGCTTTCATAAAGAACCATATAGCAGCACTCATCTTGTATCGCTAACGCATTCGTTGAGTTCTTCTTCTTTTCATTTTCAATACAATGCTGATTTCATAAACACTATCGGCAAATCGGACGTTTTAATACGAAGCGATTTGATGTTACCCACGAGCCAAACCAATTTTTTTGGATTGGGCAACAATACTTTGTTTGAAAAAAGTAAACACAAACAGGATTATTATCACATGCGGTATGACCTGGGAGATGCTGCTTTACTTCAAAGAATACCTATTGGACAATGGATGCGGTTTGAATATGGACCATCTTTCCAATTCCTCCAATTGTGCAAAGAAGAAAATGATAACAAGTTTATCAGCACTTACTATCCCGAAACAAATTACCCTGATGATTACAAGCGAAAATTGTATGTTGGAGGTGAAGCACACTTCATCATCGATTCAAGAAATAATGTGATGATGCCAACGAGAGGAGTTTTCTTTAAATCCTATGCAAAAACATTGCATGGCTTAAATGCCTACAGTAATAACTGGTCGCAGCTTGGCGGAAACTTTTCGTTTTACAATGATTTTTCCACTAAGGGTGTAATTGTATTTGCGACGAATTTTGGCGCAGGCCACAACATAGGACAATTTGAGTTTGCACAATCCCAATTTATTGGATTCGCAGAACATCTTCGCGGTTATGTGGTGCGCCGGTTTGCGGGTCGTACAGAAGCATACAATCAAACAGAACTGAGAGTAAAACTGGGAACCATCAATGCTTTACTTGCCCGTGCAGATCTCGGGCTTTATGGATTTCATGATACCGGGCGGGTGTGGGCCGATGGGGAACAATCAAACATATGGCACACAGGTTATGGTGGTGGTGTTTGGTTAGCAGTTATGAAAAAAATTGTTGTGAGTGGTTATCTAAGTTTTTCACATGAAGTAAAAGCTCTTCCCTGGGTAACGATTGGCTTTGAATTTTAAAAGGATTGAATTATGAAATGGATTTTATTTTTTTTGCTGATACCTTTTGGGTCATCATCACAAACAGTTCACGTTAAAGATGAAAAAATATATTATGAAGGTTTAATCAAAATCAATTCATCAGAAACGAATCCGGAAAAAGCTTTAGAAGAAGCTGAAAAAAATTGTTCAACACGCATTCATAATCTTTCAATCAATAAAAACGATTCGGAAAATAAAATAACGGTTCTTTCTGAAATGAACTTGACGCCCACACAAAGCAATATCAACACACTTCAATATACTTTGCAGCTTTCAGTGAAGCAAGATCATATTAAATACAAAATCGACAGCTTTTTTTTAATCACAAAAGAAAGAGGAGGCAAGGCCGATACGATACCTTCCAAAGAAATTGTAAAAGACATGGATGTTACAGGCCCTGTTGCTACCGCAACCGAAAAAAAATTGAATCAGATCGACATGAAGATCCAGGAACTGATTGATCGGCTGAGAAACTATTTCAGCCAATAACATTCTGCAATTTTCAATTCGTCAAACGCAAGTATTTTTGCCCAATGGAAATTGGCATTTGCACGTTTGCTGACGTTGGCATTCACCCAGTCACAAAAGAAGTGATTACTCCACATCAACGATTGTTGAATCTAATCGAAGAAATAGAATTGGCCGATCAATTAGGCCTCGATGTATTTGCTATTGGCGAACATCATCGTCCTGATTACGCTGTGTCATCGCCTTCCACAATAATGGCGGCCGCCGCTGTAAAGACAAAAAAGATAAAATTATCGAGTGGAGTAACCGTGCTGAGTTCCGATGACCCGGTGAGAGTTTTTCAACAATTTGCGACCGTTGACTTATTGTCAAGCGGACGAGCAGAGATCATGGCGGGCCGTGGCTCATTCATTGAATCGTTTCCATTATTTGGTTACAACCTTAACGATTATGATGAATTGTTTGCAGAAAAACTAAAAATGCTGATCAAGCTGAATGAAAATGAAAAAATATCCTGGAAAGGCAAACACACACAAAGCATCGACAACCTTGGTATTTATCCAAGACCTTATCAAAATAAATTACCAATTTGGATTGCAGTTGGCGGCACTCCAGAATCAGTCGTAAGAGCAGCACAGTTAGGGTTACCAATGATGCTCGCTATTATTGGGGGAATGCCAGTAAGATTTGCTCCTTATGTAAAATTATATCGCGACGTTTACGAAAAGGCACCTCATGCGCAACCGCTTCAATTGGGCATTAACTCACACACTTATATTGCTGAAACATCGCAACAGGCAAAAGATGAATTTTATCCACCGTATTCCGAAGTAATGAATCGCATAGGAAGAGAGCGTGGATGGAGCGGCATGAGTCGCTATGATTTTGATGCTGCAACGGCACCACAGGCACATTTGCTCGTTGGAAGTCCGCAGGAAGTGATCGATAAAATTTTATACCAGCACAGCATTTTTAGTCACACCCGCTTTTTAGCACAGATGAGTATTGGGGCGATGCCGCATGCTCAAGTAATGAAATCAATTGAACTGTTGGGAAATATAGTGGCACCGGCGGTGAAAAAGCATGTTCACAGCGATGATTTGCATAGCAAATCAGTTCATCATTAAGCGGCCAGTTACCTTGATATCATTCTTTCTTTACTTAAAATTTTGAACTTTCCTGAATGAAACTCTCTTACCTGTTTGCTTTTTGTTTTTTGCTTCTCTCCTGCCACCACTATCACAAGATTCAAACGCCTTTGCGTGGTTCATCTGTTACAGGAACAACGTTTTATAAAACTGCATTCCCATTCAAATGGCAACAAAGAGATTCCTTTGCGTTGAAAGAAATTTTTTCAGGCAACATTCCATCCTTCTTAAAAAAATTTGTTGCCGTTCATGTTCAAATAAAAGATCCGTCAACGGGAAAAATTATCAAAGGCACTTATTATGTTGCGCCCGATTACTTGTCTGTAGGCACAAATGAGGATTGGGCCCGGGTCAATATCACACCTTACGCCGCACAAAAAATTGCTGACAGTTTTAATTGCTTTTTACCTACAAGAAAAATGGTTGATGACATTTACAAAGCAGCCAAGGTGAAATTAGAACCTGTTCCGATGTATGCGTATCGCGACAGCACCCCGACCATGTATCAACACAACTTGATCATTGAAGGACAACGGAAAGGAAGAAAGGGATTGATTGCGGGTATTCAAAAAGACATTGTCATCAGTGGAAAAATTTCAAGAGATTCAAAGCCGGGCAGGGTTGCTATTTATGGCTGGCATAAATTGGATGGAGCCCCTATTCAACCACTGTACACAGGACATATCTATTGGTGGGTTGATTACAGCCAGGGAATCCGTTTGGTTTACCGCAAAATAAGAGTCAGTGGCAAATGGATGGACTACATTGATGTGTTGAAAAATCCGCTTCTTCAAAAATTGATTTGCGACGAGGAATATTGTGATTTTTATAAATACCCATATTAATTCCCTACGGCTATCTTTGCCTGAATGAGCACATTCGAAAAAATCACCGAAACCTCGAATTTCTTAAAGCCTTACAATACCAGCAATGCAAAGATTGGTGTTGTGCTTGGCAGTGGACTCGGAAATTTTGTTCAGGAACTAAAAGTTGACAGGGAAATTTCTTACGCCGAAATTCCAAACTTTCCTGTTTCCACCGTGCAAGGTCATTCCGGCAAATTGATCTTTGGTTCTGTTGCAGGCAAGCCTGTAATTGCCATGGCCGGACGTTTTCATTTTTATGAAGGCTATGCTGCGGAGGATGTGGTGTTCCCGATTCGTGTGTTGAAACTTTTAGGTGTAGAAACTTTGTTTCTTTCAAATGCTGCGGGCGGAGTAAATACCAATTTCAAAATTGGTGATTTAATGATCATTCGTGATCATATTTCTTTCGCAACTAAAAATCCTTTGATCGGAAAGAATGATGATCGTTTTGGCCCGCGCTTTCCCGATATGAGTGAACCTTATAACAAACGGCTCATCAAAAAAGCAAAAGAAATTGGACAACGACTAAATATTGATCTGAAAGAAGGGGTTTATTTCTGTGCTACCGGCCCAACATTTGAAACGCACGCCGAATATAAAATGGTTCACATTTTGGGCGGCGATGCTGTTGGAATGAGTACGGTTCAGGAAGTGATAGTTGCCCGACACATGGATATGAATGTGTTTGCAATGAGTGTAATCACAGATATCGGCATTCGGGAACAAGACAATATCATTACTCATGAAGAAGTGTTGCAAGCCGCTAAAGAAGCCGAACCAAAATTCTCTGCCGTATTTCGCGAATTAATTGCCTCTTTGTAATTGATGAGTGTTGAAAAGAATCTGCATACATAAAATTTTTTTTTCTTTTTCCCTTTGTGTAATTGCATCTGCAGTTGTTGCACAAGGCCGGCCAAATATTTTGCAGGGCGTTGGCAACAGGGTTTCCCGTTTTGGCCAGCAATCAGGAACATCAAACGACAGCATCCAGCATAGAAACCAGTTTGAAGACAGCTTAACACTTACTTATTATTATCTGGATTCATCGAGAGGATTTAAACTCGATTCATCAATTAGCGATTTTACAAAACGGTATCCAATTCCCGCCACACATATTTACCTGGGTAATACTGGTGCCGCAACCAAATCCATTTTATTTGCGCCCGAAATGAAAGCAGGTTGGGATCCTGGTTTTCATGCTTATGATGTTTATAAATGGCGATTGGACAGAGCAAAATTTTTTACAACAACTCGTCCTTACACTGAATTGGGATATGTTCTTGGCCCCAGAGCTGAACAAATCATTGAAGTGCTGATCACCGAAAACCGTGGACCAAACTGGAATTTTTCTTTCAATTACCGATTGATTAATGCACCGGGAGTTTTTCAAAATCAAACTACCAATCACAACAACTATCTTTTTACCTCGTGGTATCATGGTAAGCAAAAACGTTACAACAATTATTTTATCATCTTAGGTAATCGTTTACAATCGGAAGAAAGCGGCGGTCTTAAAAACGATGAGGATTATTTGAACGATCCGATTTATGCTAAAAACCGTTTCATCATTCCAACCAATATCGGCGGGTCTCGTACTGCTCAAACCAATTTCTTCTCTACAAGTCTTAATACAGGAAACCGTTATAGGGAATTCAACATCTTACTTCGTCAGCAATATGATCTGGGAAAGAAAGATTCCCTCGTCGTAAATGATTCAACCGTTGTTCCTCTTTTTTATCCGCGACTTCGTTTTGAACACACTTTCCTCTATGGAAAATATAATTATTCCTTCAGAGACTTTCCTGCTTATAACAATACAACACGAAACACTCCCGACTCGGCGTGGTACTTTGATAATTATGGGTTTCAAATTCCGCAAAGCGATTCTGTCTTTTTCAATGATAACTGGAAAGAGATCAGCAATGATTTTTCAATCTATCAATTTCCTGATGCGAAAAACTTACAGCAGTTTTTTAAATTAGGAATCGAAGCACAAATATTGAATGGAAACTTCAACGATTCTATTTCCAAAACTCCAGGTTCTGCTTCGTTGTTCAACACAATTGCACACGGCGAGTATCGCAATCTCACCAAAAATAAAAAATGGGATATGCTTGCCTTTGGAAGATTATGGCTTGCAGGCTACAACATCGGTAACTACCATGCTTATGTTTCTTTGCAAAGATTATTGAGCCCTAAACTGGGCAGTTTCCAGTTAGGGTTTGAAAATGTAAATCGTTCTCCCTGGTTTAACTACGACCAAAGAAGTGCTTTTTACCTGGATGGTGCACAAAATTTTAAGAACGAAAACACAACACATCTTTTCGCGTCATTGTTTTTACAAAAACTTCGATTACAGTTAAGCGGTGATTATTATTTAATCGGCAACTACCTGTATTTAGAAAACTTCCACGATCTGAAACAAGAGAATAACATCTTTAATGTACTTCGTGTAAACGCATTTAAAACATTTAAAATAGGCAAACACTGGAATTGGCATGCCGAACTGTATGTTCAACAAAAAGCGGGAAGTGCAGCGGTAAACATCCCTTTGGTTTATACAAGAAACCGCCTGATGTATGAAGGTAATCTCGGATTTAAAAACCTTAACATCGCTTTTGGTGTAGAAGGCCGCTATCACACGCCATACAAAGCTGATAATTACTCGCCTATACTTGGACAATTCTTTTACCAGGATTCAGTAACCATCAGCAACCTGCCCGATGTTCATTTGTTTTTGCATTTTAGGATCCGCAGTTTCAAAGCCTATGTTCGAGCCGAAAATTTGAATACTGCGAGAACTTTCGGTGGATTCCAATTTAATAACAATAATCTTGCTGCTCCGGGCTATCCCACTCCGGGGCTCGTCATCAGGTTTGGCGTATATTGGAGTTTTGTTAATTAAAATCCCCGTGAGCTTTATCAGCTTTCACTTTTAAACCAGCCGTTTATCTTTGTATTCGTGAAACAACTCCTTGCTGCCATAGTATTATTGGTTTATTTCTGTGCAACCACGGGATTTGTTATCAGTTTGCATTATTGCATGGATCGGTTTGATTCTGCAGAAATTGGTGCTAAGAAAAATGATAGGTGCGGCAAATGCGGAATGCACAAAAATGGCTGCTGTTGGGATGATGTAAAAGTTGTAAAACTTCAAACCTTTCATCTCGCCTCAAAAATTAAAGCTGGTAATTTTTCTGCACCGGCAATTCAAATTCTCACAACAGAATTTATTTTATATCCCTTCAAAAATTTCAATTCTTCTAAAGATTCAATTGCTCACAGTCCTCCATTAAGTGACCAGGATACTTATTTGCAAAACCGTGTTTTCAGAATTTAGAAGGATTATGTACGAAGCGGCAGTACTACCATTTTAGTTTCGATGCGTCGCAGACAGAACGTTCAGAATTTTATTCAACAAAAAATTATTCAATAATAAAACACAAATCATGAAAACGCTTTTCTTTCTTCTGTTCATATCAATTGCAAGCTTTGGCTTTGCCCAAACAAAAACAGAAACATTCAAGGTGTCCGGCGAATGCGGTTCCTGTAAAAAGAAAATTGAATCGGCCGCAAAAAAGGCGGGAGCTTCTTTTGCTTCTTGGGATGTTGATTCCAAAGAATTAAAAATTAAATACAACAGCACTTCAACAAATAATGCAAAAATTCAACAAGCTATTGCTGCGGTTGGTTATGACACCCGGGACTACAAAGCAACTGATGAAGCGTACAATGGACTGGATAAATGCTGCCAGTATGAAAGAACAGCCAGCACAGATATGAAATCTACTTGCGATAACAAGGCGTGTGCAGATAAAAATTGCATGAAAGACGGCAAATGTGAAAAGGATATGTCTTGCTGCAAGGATAGTGATTGCGCTAATAAAGATTGCTGCAAAAAGTCTTAACAACAACTTGGCCAAATCAAAAAGCCCTTCTTTCGAAGGGCTTTTTTGCAACCAAAACTCAGGATGTAATCAATCCTGTTTTCTTCAATAACTTTCTATGCTTGCGGCGGTGCATTAAATGATATTCCAAAGCATAAATGCACGGCAGAATTAGTAGTGTCAAAATTGTTGCAGTAACCAGTCCGCCAATTACAACAATCGCCAAAGGTCTTTGTGTTTCACTGCCAATTCCATGGCTCACCGCAGCAGGCATCAAACCAATGGCAGCCATTAATGCGGTCATAATCACGGGACGCACTCTCGATATTACTCCTTGAAGAATCGCATCATCCAATTGCATTTTAGCATCAAGGTTTTTCTTGAAAACGCTGATTAAAATAACACCGTTTTGAATACAAACGCCAAACAATGCTATAAATCCAATACCTGCCGAAATACTGAAATTAATTCCGGTTAAATGCAATGCGAGAATTCCGCCAATCAATGCAAAAGGAACGTTCATGATGGTGAGCACGGCATCCTTTACATTTCCAAACGTGATAAAGAGAATTAAAAATATCCCAAGCAAACAAAGTGGAACCACTCTTGCCAAAGTATTTGATGCTCGTACCTGGTTTTCAAATTCACCGTTCCAGGTGGTAAGGTAACCTTGAGGAAATGAAACTTTTTTGTTGATGGTTCTTTGCGCATCGGCAATAGTGCTTCCCAAATCTCTTCCACGAACGGAAAACTTCACAGCAATATATCGCATGTTGTTATCGCGATAGATAAATGCAGGACCCGTTAATGTTCTGATGTCAGCAATTTCCTTGATGGGGATTTTTGTTCCGTCCTGTGCGGGCACCATCAGGTTGCGAATTTTTTCTTCTGTATCACGATAATCTTTTTGGTAACGAATACGAATATCAAACTTCCGTTCGCCTTCATACAACTGCGTTGCGGCTTTTCCACCGATTGCCATTTCAATAACCGCATTGGCATCTGCTGCACTGATTCCGTACAAAGCCATTTTTTGCTGATCAAGCTCGATTCTGAACTCCGGCTGTCCTAAATTTCGCAACACACCCAAATCCTCAACACCTTTTACAGTGGCCATGTTTTCTTTCACTTTATCAGCCAAAGAATCCAGTGTATGAAAGTCCGGACCAAAAATTTTTACAGCCATTGATGCATTGACACCTGCAACCGCTTCCTCTACATTATCACGAATCGGCTGAGAATAGTTAAATACAATTCCCGGAAATTTTCTTAGCTGCTCATCCATATTTGCAATTAACTCCTCTTCCGATAAGCCTTTCCTCCATTCCTTTTTTGGCTTCAGATCAACCTGTATCTGCACATTATAAAAACCCTTCGGATCGGTTCCATCATTGGTTCTTCCCACCTGAGAAAGAGTTTGCTTCACTTCAGGAAACCCGCTGATCACATCAATCATTTTATCGGATATCATTTTGGATTGAGGAAGAGAAACACTCATTGGCAGTTCAGCCTCCACCCACAAGGCACCTTCATTAAGTTCCGGCAAAAATTCAGTTCCTAAAAATTTTGCAGAGAAGAAAGTTAACAGCATGATGATGACTGCAACAGAAATGCTCAAACCTTTATGTGCATACACCCATTTAAAAACTCTTTTCACTCCATTCTCAAAAAACGAAACAACAGGATTGTGCTTTTCGCGAACGTTTTTTCGTAGCAGTACACTCGATAATGCTGGAACCAGAGTGAGCGTAAACAACAAGGCTCCCAACAACGCAAAACCCAAAGTGTAGGCAAGCGGGGAAAACATTTTGCCTTCTACTTTTTGAAAAGCGAAAATGGGAACCAAACAAGTGAGAATAATTACCTTGGAAAAGAAAATCGCCTTACCCATTTCTGTTCCAACATTTTTAAACAAACCAAGTTTTGCCAGCTTGTTGAATTTTTCCATCCCGACTTCTTTCGCACGATGATCAAGAGCAACAAACAATCCCTCCACCATTACAACTGCCCCGTCGATGATGATACCAAAATCCACAGCACCCATACTCATCAGGTTTGCCGTCATTCCTTTTATCCGCATCAACATAAAGGCAAACAAAAGTGAAAGTGGAATGATGATACTTACAGTCAATGTTGTTCTCCAATCAGCCATGAAAATGAAGACAATCACTGTTACCAAAACAATTCCTTCAATCAAATTGTGAATTACTGTTTCAGTTGCATAATCCATCAACGTGGTGCGATCATAAAATGTATCAATCTTCACGTCTTTAGGAAGGATATTGTCGTTCAGATCCTTGACTTTTGCTTCAATGCGTTGCAATACCTCGGAAGGGTTTTCGCCCTTTCTCATTACAATAATTCCTTCAATGACATCCAGCTGCTTGTCTCTGGAAACAATTCCCTGCCTTGGCAATCCAGCTTCATGAACGTCAGCAACATTCTTCACCAAAATGGGAAGCCCGTTTGTTTTTGTAATGATGATGTTTTGAATCTCAGTTGTATCATTCAACACGCCAATCCCCCTGACAACATAGGCTTGTCCGTTTCTTTCAATTACATCGCCGCCAACGTTCACATTGCTTTTCGAAACCGCATTATAAACATCGAGAGCCGAAAGTCCATACTTGTTTAAGGCATCGGGATTCACACTGATTTCGTAGTCTTTTTCTTCGCCCCCAAAACTGTTGACATCAGCAACACCTGGAACAGATTTAAACTGACGATCTAAAACCCAATCCTGTATGGCTGTTAATTCATGAATATTTTTTGTATTGCTTTTTAAAGTGTAGCGATAAATTTCCCCGGTAGGTCCGTACGGTGGTTCCACTTCTGCCTTCACACCATCAGGAAGATCCGCATTTCCAATTCGGCTTATCACTTGTTGCCTTGCAAAAGCATCATCTACATCATCGTCAAAAATGATGCGTATATAGCAAAGTCCAAATGCAGAAGTTGTCCGGAGATTTGCTTTTTTCTGAACGGAGTTTAAAGTCGTTTCAAGTGGAATCGTTACAAATTTTTCCACCTCTTCTGCACTTCTTCCGGCCCATTGTGCAATAATTACAATTTGTGTATTAGTAACATCGGGGAAGGTTTCAATGGGTGTATTCTTATAACTAATGAACCCAATGACCGCTAAAACCGCCGTGAGAAAAAAAACGAAATAGCGATGCCTTAAAGAAAAGTGGATGATGCGCTTGATAAGTTTAGTCATAAGGACCCAAGAAGTTTATACTGCTCTATCAAAAAAATTAGAAATAAATAACTGCCGATCAATAACAAATTCGAATAGGCGATTACCGATTCAACATTCACATGAATCATTTTCCTGCAATAGAATTATACAACAGCAATTGATTTTGCGAGATCAATTTCTCTCCTGGTTGCAGGCCATTTGAAAGGTAAGTGACCGGCCCTTCCACTTTCAACACCTCGATCGGCTTTACTTTCACGTCATAATTAGAATTGTACACCACTGCGAAATTCTTTCCATTATCCGTGACCACTGCGCTACTAGGAATTGCCAGTGCAGTTCTTGCCTCTTTATTTGTGATAATAACGTTTGCAAACATTTCCGGCTTCAGCAAAAGACTATCGTTACCCAAAGTGATGCGAACCCGAAGTGACTTATTTGCCGGATCGATCAGGTCATTTACCTTATCAACTTGTCCCAGAAAGATTCTATCAGGATATGCCAGTGTAGTAACCTGCGCCCGGTAACCCTGTTTTACTTTTGCGATGTCCGTCTCATAAACATTGGCCCACACCCAAACATTTTTCAAATCAGAAATGGTGAAGAGGTTATCATTCATATCGCTTCTTATAAAAGCACCATCGGTAATTTTCTTTTCAACAAGATAGCCGTTTGCAGGAGCAACGATGTTGTAGGTGCCGCCCGCATTTGTATGTCCGCCTCCATTGATACGAATGAGCGATTTTATTTTATTAGCAACCGCAACGGATTTTTCATAATTCCCTTTTGCTTCTTCATATTCTCTTTGGCTGCTGATGCCGGATTCATACAATGATTTTGCATTATCAAATTGCCGCTTCGCAATTTTTTCATCTGCTTCCGCATTTTCAAGATCGCTGTAGTTGCCGGCAACATCAGCGCTTTTGATAACGGCAAGCGTTTGACCTTTGTGAACATAATCGCCAAAGGAAACAGCAACCTGCAGCACTTGTCCGCTGCTATTTGGAAAAACCTTTACAACTGAGTTTTCGTCGTATCCGACTTCACCTGTGAGTTTTAATTGATCGCCTACAGGCAAAACTTTTACGGTGTCGATCGTAATCATCCTCATCAGTGAATCGCTGATAACGGGTTCTTTTTTTGCTTCTACTTTCCCGTCTGAATTGGTGCAACTGACAAGAATTATATCAAACAAACAAAGAACTATAAATATCTTTTTCATAAGCTAAACTTTAATTGATCACATCCTTACCTATCAAAAGATTCAAATCTTCTTTTGCCTTTTGGAGGTTGTATTGTTGTTGTAAATATTTTAATTGTGTGTCCTTATAGGCAGAAAACAAGTCAAGAAAATCCAGCAAATTCATTTGACGCTGCTGATAAGCGCTGAATGCATTCTTCATTAACACATCGTACTTTCTAACAAAATCAGCGTCTACATTTTTTTGAAGATCAAAATTCGATTGCAGTTTGTTCAATGCATTTTGAATATCATTCGTCAGTCTGAATTCTCTTTCACTCACCAATGTTTGTTCTTGCTTTACAGTAAATCCGGCCGATGCAATATTCCCCTGGTTGCGGTTGATGATAGGCAAAGGCAAGGCAACTGTAAGCCCATAATAATTGGGAACATAACTGTTAGCCTTATCGTATTCTATTCCGACGGTAACATCAGGCGAACGCAATGCCTGTTGATATTTTAAATTGTTTTGACTGTATAGAAGATTTGCTTTTTCAAGTAAATAATCGGGGTTATTTACTTTGGCAGAAGTGATGAGACTATCGATCAATATCGGAACATTTACTTTTTCGCCGGGCTGCTCAGCAATTATGAAAGTATTTCCTTGCACATTTAATAAAGTGCGGAGTTCTGATTGAACGTCGGCTAATTGTTTTTTGTATTCAGCTTCATCCTGCAAACCTGAAATTTGTAAAGCCTGGATGCGCAAAAAATCTTTCTGGGAAATATTGCCTGCCTGCAACTGAGCATTCATGGCAGTCAATAGTTTTTTTAATTGCTCGTTTTCTTTTTCATAAAGTTGAATTGAAAAAAACAATTGGTTTGTTTGATACAAATCGCTTCGCAAACTGTAACGGAGGTTGTGCATCACTTGCTCAAATTGCAACTCACTGATTTGTGAATTAGTCGTTGCCAGTGCAGTAAGCTTTTTTATTTTCCCTGCAGTTCGCAGCAGTTCCTGCACCTGCACATAAACCTGGCCGGAAGTCTCTGTACTAGCTGTTTTGGAATGACTAAAAAATTTTCCATCATACAAGTTCTGATCTGTAAGCAACAGTGGATTATCCCAAAGCTTTGCTTGTTTGATCAACGCAGTCGAAGCATCAATGTTATATTTTGAAGCAAGCAGCGACAGGTTGTTGTCCAAAAACATTTTTTCCGCCTGTTGAAGGGAAAGATGTAATGTATCCGTTTGGGCAAATACATGCGTTGTCCAAAAAAGAGAAACTGAAAACAGCAGCCGGAATTTCATAGTAAAATATTTCCGCTGCAAATTTTATCATTGGCAAGAAAATCCGCTGTTAAGAGAAGTTAATGAGAGGTTAACGGATGTGTGTATTTTTTTAAATGCACCGTTATTAGAAACAACGTTGCAATGCTACTGTTCAAACAAACAAAAACTTCCACCAACCCATTCTTTGTCTTTATTGTATCGAACACCTATCATCTTTCCTTTGCTCAAACGCGAAAGATTATTGGCAGCAACAGGTCTTTCACTCCCTGGCTCCCAAAAATAAAAAATGCGTATCTCGGCTTTTGCAGGATCACCTGGTGTTTCAATAGCAGAAGCATAATTTACTTTTCGCTGGATGATCCAATTTTCTTTGTCGTTTATTGCATCAATTTGTTCTTTGGTAACGTCAATGATCACGCCTTGCCCGGCAAATGAAAACAGAGGCTTCACCACATAATTTTCCAGGTCTTTCGGCAATTCAATCTGATTTAAAAAATATGTTTTTGGAACATAAGGATGGTGAATGAAAGGCAAAGTGTATTTGCTTAATTTATAAAACCAGTTTGGGTGCGGAACCCAGGTTACGTTCAAATCTTCCTGGAATATTTTTCCTTTCTGCCGAACGGCAGCTGGCTGTTGAAAAAGATCATCAAAAATTACACGGTTGTAAATGCGTTTGATCTGTATTTTCCTTCCATTGTTCATGTAAAACAAATCTTTTCCTTCCTTCATCACTTCATTCAGATCAACCGTTTTTATTCCAATGAGATCTTCGGTTGCATAAAAATCAACCCTTGTTTTTTGCTGATGCGGAGAAATTTCAAGTAGAATTACGTTTTCAGGATCTTCATCTTCAATAATTATTTTTTTCAAAAGCTCGATGTAAGAAGATTTTTCAAAACCGTTGAGGTAAATGCTGTGACCATTGGGTGTCCAAAAATGTTTTGCCAGAACTTCAGGTAAAATCACTTCCCAGGCAAACAGGCTTGGGAAACCTTGCATTTCGATCAACTGGGGCTCCAGCTCTCCGTTTTCATTTTTGCAAACTCCAAAATCAAAACATATAAAATGAGAATGTTCATCTTCATTTGGAACTTTTAAATTCTTGGGGATAGCATTTGCCGATTGCTGTTGATACACGGGTGCTGTTATTACATCAATAATACTTTCGCAAGCCGACAACATTTTCTCCGTAAATTTTTTTGAAACAAAAACCGGCGTTTCTGCAACACGAAAATCCAATTGACCGGGATAAACATTTTGCAGGTCCTCAATAAAATTTTTGTATTTCTCTACGCTGAATTCCTCATTGTATTTTTTGCGCAATCCTTCAACCATGACTTAAATTTAAAAGGTTAAGATAAGAAAAGCTCTTGCACTTGTTCACCGAATTTCTTTTGCCCTTTACCTAAAAATCACTTCTTTGATTTCTCATTTAGCAACAAAACATCAACTTTGCCGATCCAAATCAATTGTATGGCTGGTCCCCGCAAAGCTGCTATGGGTTTTATTTTCGTCACGTTGCTTATTGACGTAACAGGACTTGGAATTATTATCCCCGTGTTTCCCAGACTAATTGGACAGTTAACAGGCGGCAATATCAGCCAGGTTTCTCAATGGGGTGGCTGGTTAACTGTGATATATGCTGTAATGCAATTTATTTGTGCACCAATCATTGGAAACTTAAGTGATAAATATGGACGCAGACCTGTGTTGCTTACTTCTTTGCTAGGTTTTTCTATTGATTATTTGTTCATGGCTTTTGCACCAACTATCTGGTGGCTTTTTCTAAGCCGTGTTATTGCTGGCATCACCGGAGCAAGCATCACTACTGCTTCTGCATATATTGCAGATGTAAGCACACATGAAACAAGGGCAAAAAATTTTGGATTGATCGGAGCTGCATTTGGATTGGGATTTATTATCGGGCCCTCACTCGGAGGTTTACTTGCACATTACGGACTTAGAGTTCCCTTCATTGTTTCAGCAGTATTTTGTTTGCTGAATGCATTGTACGGATATTTTGTTTTGCCTGAATCTTTGTCAAAAGAAAACCGTCGCAGTTTTGAATGGAAGAGAGCCAATCCCCTGGGTTCTTTAAATCATTTGAAAAAATATCCAGCGGTGCTTGGCCTGATAGGTTCACTTGTTCTTGTCTATATTGCTGCGCATGCTTTACAAAGCACCTGGACTTATATCAATATTGAGCGCTTCAATTGGTCGCCCGAAAAGCTTGGATACTCGCTTACAGTAGTTGGCGCAATGACAGCTCTAGTACAGGGGGTATTGATTCGTTACATCAATCCGAAACTTGGAAACGAAAAAAGTGTTTACATCGGCTTGGCAATTTATTCCGTAGGCATGCTCGCATTTGCTTTTGCCAATCAAAGCTGGATGATGTTTGTGTTTATGATTCCTTATTGTTTGGGAGGAATTGCAGGACCTGCATTGCAGGCTATTCTTGCCGGTCATATACCACGAAACGAGCAAGGTGAACTGCAGGGAGCATTAACCAGCATGATGAGTTTAACTTCAATTGTTGGCCCTCTTGTAATGACCAACCTTTTTGCATTTTTTACAAAGCCCAATGCACCTGTTCATTTTTCCGGGGCTCCATTCTTGCTTGGTTCTGTTTTGTTAATGGCAAGCGCCTTAGTCGCTTTTTCAGTTTTGAAAAATGAAAATCAAAAAAAGGATACTACTGACTTGAATTTACAAGAAGTTGAAGCTTGAATTACTTTATAAAAAAATCCCCCACAGATGTGAGGGATTGATTATGTTCAGGCGGCAGTGGTAAACTTGTTTTTTTTCAAAGGGATCAGACGCCTGCGGACTTTCAAAGGATTTGAATAACAACTTTTCTTAGGATTGGAAATAAGTTTTTCTAAGCATTGGTTTTGGCTTTCTTAAGATCTGGATTAGTTTGGTTTTTCGTAGCTGATGTAAAGATGTGCTTGTCTTTGTTATTTATAAAGGAATAATGAGACGAATATGAAAGTTTACAAAATAGTCTTAATTGCGACTAAAGATTTTACTTACGAAAATCGATTCAATTGATAAAAATCAATAAATAATCCCTCCAAATTGGAGGGATTAAGAGTTCAGGCATAGAGAACCTGGCTTGGGTTTTTCAGAAGATATCTGATCTTTCTTAGGATTTCGTTCGGCTTTCATAGGAAAACGTTATTGAAATCATTTCGATTTTTCCGACGTTTATGAAAATCGCAGCGGCATAAACAAATTTTAAACCATAATGCCTTTATCATTTACTTTGCTGCCCATTAATTGATTGAGATCACTTAAAAAGAAGAGAAATGCAACAGGAGCTTGAAGAAATCACCATCCGGACAATACAGAAAAAAGATAATGCTGCTATTGCAAACATCATTCGAACAACGTTGAAAGAATTCGGAGCCAACCACCCTGGTACTGTCTATTATGATGAAGCAACCGATCATCTGTATGAGTTATTTGAGCAAACGCCCCGTGCAATTTATTATGTGGCCGAACACAAAAATGAAATTGTTGGTGGTGGTGGAATTTTTCCAACCGAAGGTTTGCCCAATGAAACTTGTGAACTTGTAAAAATGTATTTACTTCCAAGTGTAAGAGGAATTGGCTTGGGAAAAAAGTTCATTCAACAATGCATTGAGTTTGCAAAGGGAAACAACTATAAAAATATTTACCTCGAAACGATGCCTGAACTGAAGCAAGCACTAAAGACGTATGAGAAATTCGGCTTTCATTACATCAATCATCCGCTTGGAAATTCCGGACATTTTGGTTGTGAATTATGGATGTTGAAAGAATTATAGCATCAAAGCATTTCAGCCTGGAAAACGGGACTGAATAAATAAATCCTTTTCGTGTTGACTTCTTCGCATTTGAAACGCTTCCGAATTTTTTCCCCTTTGCGAAAAATTTTCCCATCATGCGTTTTGAAAAGATTTCCCTCGGGAATCGATTCTACAAACACCAGATGCGTTTCTTTTTCATCATAGCTTTTCAACACTCGCAAAAGAGCCTCATCGGAACAACTAGATGCTGCAGGATCGTGAAGAGATTGCAGCAACGATCTTTTAATATCATCAGGAAAAATATTGTGTTCTATAAACTGTGCGAGCAATTGGCCAAAAATATATTTCCATTCTTTGCCATGAGGTGCAATGCAGTTGCCAAATTTTTCAAATGTTAGCAGGTGCGCCAACTCATGAAGCAATGTGATGAGAAAAGCATATTTATTCAGATTGCCATTAACGCTGATTCGATGGTTTTGCACATGCGTTCGATGGCGGTAATCACCCAAAATACTTTTCCGTTCTTTGGCAACCGTTAGATGAACATGATACTGATGCAGGTAACTTAATACCGGCTCAAAAGTGTTTGCCGGAAGAAAATCTTTCAAAACCGAAATGTGAGCTTCTTTCTTAGGCATTTGTTTTTTGCTTCAACACCTTCATTAAAACCGCAACTTCCATAAACGTATACACCAAGTACAAGCCCATGCAAATGAACAACGCGGGTTTGTTCAGGTGCGATTTCCAGGTGAAAATGTAAATAGAAGCAGCAATCATACAGACGAATAGTTTCAACATCACACTCATGTAAACCGAACGGATAAAAGCATGAGGGTTTGGATTACTCATTCCTTTTTTTGCGAGGCTGAAAGAAATTGCTGTAATGAGGAACAGCAATGTGTTTCCGACCCCTACCACATTTGCATCCACGCCCCACCCTTTGACCATTTCTTTTCCAATAACAAAAAATGCATTCAGCAGAAAGTAAAAAATCAATACAGGCACAAATCCGCCCAGTTTGTTTTTAGCCATTGTTCTTTTTCGAAGTTTCTTTAATCAGTTTAACAATCATCATGCACAAAATGACCAAAGGTAAAAGCCAGACCAAAAGCGGAAAGGAAATTTTCAACCATTTATCAATTTTATAACCTGCAAACACGCCAAGGCCAAGCGACACAAGTATTTGTGAGCCCAACCCTGCATATCGCATCAGGTCACTTGTAGCTGTTGACTTTTGTTGTTGTTTCTTCGGATTCATTGGTCATTGTCACCACGCTGCCGGGTTGTGGTCCCATCTGGCATTTGCCATTGAACACAGCAGTTGGATCGATCTGCAATTTAGCAGCAATCAAATTACCATGAACATTGCATTCACCACGCAATTGCAACAATTCTTTTACGGTAATGTTTCCGGTAACTTTCCCGGTAATATCGGCTTGTGCACCTTCAATATTTCCTTCAACATGGCCTGAAGGTCCAATGATGATTTTTGAAGAACAAACCACATTGCCCTGAATCGTTCCATCGATCCGAAGATCGGTAACACTTTTTACATCGCCCTTTAATGTTGTTCCGGAACTGATAAGTGTAGCACTTGCGGGATAGCCTTTTTCGGACAAAGAGGCAGTTTTCTCTTTACTAAACATAGGATTGGTTTTTGTTTTACAATTGGGTTTAATCATTGGATTCAGGTTCTTTCGGAATCTGCAGTTGTGCTGTATCAAGCTTTATTGCAGTGTTCCCCGTCAAAACCTTTTTTAATCCGTCAATGTATTGAGACTGGTAAGTTACTTGTTTTTCCAAAGAATCGGTAATGTATTTTAACTGCCGGTATTCCCTATCCACTTTTGCGTTTCCATAGCCGGGAATATAGTATTTCAGCGGAGTGAACACAATCAATGCCACTGTCAATCCCACCAAAAGCACAAACATGGTGCACAAAGCCACGTAAACACTAAGGCGTGAAAGCCTGAAATTGGTCACTTCTTCATAGGTATCGTCGTTCATTACAACAAGCCGGTACCGGTTGCGCAGCCGCTTCAATGTATCGCCGGCATCGAGTTTAGCCATAGTGGAATTTTATGCGCTAAAGGTAATAAAACAGGCATAGAGTGGAAATTGACAATTAATTTCAAAAAATAGCTGTCCTTCCAAAATAAAATCTTTGAATTTCAGTTTATAACAGTTTAGTTTGCGACCGTAAATGAGAGTTAGCTGCTACATTTTTTTAAGCCTTTTTTTAATCCTGGCAAGCTCGTCCCTTCAGTCAGCTTTTGGACAATTAGGCTTTGATTTAAAAATTGACAAGCCTGAACCTTATGACAACCGCGTTTTAAGGGCCGAAAAAACGACCGATAAAAAATTAAAAGGCTCCAAAAGGTTTTTTCAAAATCTCACCACGCATTACAATTATTACTTCAATGCCAGCAATAAGATAAATGAGGTCATTGATGGCGCCAAGGAATCTTTCAGGGACGATTATACTGATCTTCTACCCTTTTACAACTACAAGCTTGATGTAACCGCACAATATAAAAACGATCTCGATTCGGTCATCTATAAATCTCAAACAGGTATTGTAATGCATGATTTGAGAAATGATTGGGTGGATAATATGTACCTGCTTTGGGGAGCCGCATGGTTTCTGGAGAAAAAATTTGATTCGGCTGCCTTAATGTTTCAGTTCATCAATTATTCTTTTGCGGAGAAAGAAAAAGACGGGTATTACAAATACATCGGAAGCCGTTTGGATGGCAACAATGCGTTATCGGTTGCAACCGATGAAAAAAAGAAAACCACTTCTCATTTCGGAAGCCGCAACAATGCTTTCCTGTGGCAGATAAGAACGATGATTGAAACAGGCAATTATGGCGAAGCCGGCAGCTTAATTGCTACATTGAAAAATGACCCTTT